>JGI24709J26583_10000016_pt1 | contig 119261 bp, 107 predicted proteins | sample BioPla2DNA1_FD_26583 | JGI IMG/M metagenome (IMG submission 26583) | reverse complement strand
ATTTTAGTTATATTTATGAGTTTAATTGGAAAAGACCCTAAGGAAAATAAATATAAAATAAGCAAAATCTGCTCAAAAACAAAAGAGGTTACAGGAATACAGACTAATGAGGCGCCTACTAAGTGTATTTTACATTTGCTTGACGAAAATAATGAACAGCTTGACAAAATTATTTATATTGCAAGTAAGGAGGTTGTAAATGAAAAAAAAGAAGTAAACGGAGAAAACATTACTACCGAAAATTATTTTGTAAATTGTATAAAAGAATACTGTAAGCAGCACTCCTTGCATGAACCGAAATTTGAACCTGTTGATGCGTCAAATGACCCAAATAATATAAAAGAAATATTAAAAGGGTTAATAGAGAAAATAGACACAAAGCAAGAAAATGATAAACATAATATTTATATAGATATCACTGGTGGATTACGAAATTCTGTGAATATCATACAGCTGCTAATCAGGTTTCTGGAATACTCAGGACATAGTTATAAATTATCGTTGTATTCAAATATAACAAATGATAAAAGTGAAGTTATAAGTTGTTCAGAAACAATAGAAATGCTGGATATCCTAAATGGTGTAAATCAGTTTACAACCACAGGGCGTTCTGATATTTTAAGGGATAGATGCTTTAATCAGAACAATAATGATAAGAATTTTGAAGAGATAAAAGAATTAATGGACACAATGGGGGAATTTACTGATACAATTCAGCTTTGCAAGATTGAAAATTTAGATGTTATTCTTAATAAACTTAAAACTAATCTTGAAAGGGCAGGCGAAATTCGTGATGATATAGATAAAAGTAGTAAAATAGTACTTTTAAGGAAAATGATACCTATAATTAAAAATAAATTTATGGTCGACTCTTCTGACATAAATTATTGCAAAATAATAGAATGGTGTTTAGAAAATGGATTACTTCAGCAGGCATTGACTATCTATATTGAAAAAATTCCAAAGTATATTTTTTTTGAGAAAATAATAGATGTTTATGAACCAAAACTTAATCAAGTAAGGAATGAGTGTAGAAATAATCCAGTTAAAAATAATTTAGAGGCTGTATTGTTGTATGAGGAATTCCTTGATTGTGGACAAACTGATGATGCGAAAAAAAAGACGAATCAAAAAAAATTATATAAAAAGAATGAAAATATATACGATAAGAAAATTTATACAGTAGAAAATCTTAATAACATTGATTTTAAATTAAATGGCTTTGAGATTAATGTGCCTTGTAAGAAATTGCAGAAGGTTCTGTACGACTATATCATTGCAAAGGCATTGCGAAATCAGATAAATCATGCTAGTGAAAATGAAAACCTCAATAGAAAACAAAAAGAATATTTTAAGGCTCTTGGATATGATATTGACAGCTTGAATGCATCAAAAGTATCTAATATACTTAAAAATAGCATTGAAAGAATAAAAAATCTGAAAGAAAAAGAGACAAAGGAATTAGTAAGTGTTTCTTAATATAAGCATTAAAATATTATATGGGGAATTAACAGGAGGCAATATGTTTGAAGAGTTGCAGAGGATACAGTACTACCGATTTAATATTTACATGACAACAACGGATAATGCCTTAATGAGTGAATGGCTTGGGTCTGCGGTTCGTGGTGCATTTGGAACTGAATTAATAAAGTTATGCTGTATTGATGGTAAGGTTAAATGTGAGAGTTGTTCGGAGATTTTCTCCTCTTGCAGCGCGAAAACCTTATTTCATACAGGAAGTCCATCAGAAAGCAGTCAGGCTGTAAACCCATATATCATTTATTGCGAAAAGTATTGCTACAGGGACAATGTGCTTACATTTGAATTAACCCTTTTTGGGAATGGTGTTTATACAGTTAAGGATGTCTTTAAGGTTTTGGCAAAGGGGCTTAAAATAGGCAGGAACCGTACATTTTTTAAGCTTACACAAATCATTGACGCTGAGACTGGTGAAGCTGTATATGATGGTGTATTTTGGAAGGAACCTCAAATACATAGCTTTTCTTTAACTGAAAAATCAGCAGATAATATTAGAATTGATTTTATGTCCCCATTTGTGGCAAAGCAAAATAATATTCAGTTTGAATATATTATCAGAGCAATTTTAAGGCGTGCAAGTACAATCATGACACAATGCGGAAATGAATTTAACTGGGATTTCAATCAGCTTATACAGAATGCCAAAAGGGTCAAGCTGGTATCTGAAAATGTGGAAAAGCTAACCCTAACACGATATTCAAATCGTGCAGAAAAGAAAATGAATATATCCGGAATTGTCGGACAGGCTGTATATTCAGGCGATATAAAAGAATTTATTCCTTTAATTATGTTTGCAGAGAAATTCCATGTCGGTAAACTCTGCGTTATGGGGCTAGGAAAAATTAAGGTGAATTAGAATGATGAGGAGGACGTAAAAATGGCAAGACATTTTTTATCAGTATTGGGTACAGGAAATTACCGCTTGACAACTTATAGGCTAAAAGAAAAGCAATCTAAAACAATGTATGTTCAAGAAGCATTGCTTGACTTGATTTTTGAAGGGCTTCGTGAAGATGACAAGATTTCAATATTCGTTACAGATGAGGCAAGAAATAAGAACTGGACACCTGAAAATGGAGAAGGATTATATAGAATATTAAATGAAAAAGCAAGTATTTGTGAGTGTGAACCAATNAAAATTCCAAAAGGCTCAAATGATGAACAGCTTATGGAAATGTTTGAAATTATTTATGATAGAATAAGTGAAAATGATGAAGTGTATTTTGACATTACATATGGATTAAGAAATATTCCAATGTTTGCATTGACTATTCTTAGCTATGCAAGAGTTTTAAAGAACATAAAGATAGGTGGTATTTATTATGGTGCATATGAAGTAAGAGAAAATGATATTTCACCTGTTTTTGACATGACAGCATATATGAGCATACTGGATTGGACAACATCTGCTGAATTGATGATAAAATATGGAAACGCAAATATGATGCAAAATACATATTCAGAACACAAAAACCTTGCTGATATTGAAATGAAAGATCAATTACGTCCATTTGGAAAATCAATTAATTCTATTACGCATTTTACAAATTGCATTCAAACTTCAAGAGGTAAAACTATATCAGGTAATAGCAAAAGTGAGGGTAAGAAAGAACAGAGAAGTATTAGTGATGCATACAAGGGTTTTCTTAGAAATTATCGTGTTGCCTCTGAAAATAAGGCATATATGATTGAGCCTTTAAAACCATTGTTTGAGAAAGTCATAGAAAGTACAAAGCAATTTGACACAGAATCTAACCTTGAAACAGGGCTTGCAACAATTCAGTGGTGCATAGATAAAGGCTTTATACAACAAGGGCTTACTGCACTTGATGAAACAATAAAAACTTATATTTGCAATATGTTCCAGCTTGATGAAAACAGCAAATTTTATCGAGATGATGTTTCAAAGTTTGCACTTAATCTGAACAAGTGGACTAAAGAAAATCGTGATAAAACTGAAGAAATAAAAAAGAAATACAAAAGTATTGATATAAAGAATAAGGAATTGATGAATGAGGACGAATATGTAAAGCTAGTTGAAAAAGTTCATTCATCAATAGACAAAAGGTTATTTAATATTTCAAAAGAGGTTTCTGATGCTCGCAATGATATTAATCATTTTGGATTTAGCAATAGTAGCGAGCCATATGATAAATTGCAAAAAAAACTTGAGAAGAGGTATGTTGAATTTATAAACATTATTACTGAGAAAAAATTAGAACAAAAATCTACATTATTAGGAGCAAATTGCTAGAATTTATAAAAAAAATCCCGTCTTCATAAGGAAGGCGGGATTTTTTATACCCATATAGCGAGTAGATTGTGTCGATTAAAATAAATTACATAGCTTAATTATAAGGATGTTTCAATACCCATATAGCGAGTAGATTGTGTCGTACGCGTTCCTATCCTCAAAATCATCAGGGATAGGTTTCAATACCCATATAGCGAGTAGATTGTGTCATTGAAAGGAAGTATAAAGATGAGAATTTACGAGGTTTCAATACCCATATAGCGAGTAGATTGTGTCTTGCTCTTCTTGATGCATTACCAGATGTTAATTTAGTTTCAATACCCATATAGCGAGTAGATTGTGTCCATCCGACCACTATCAACAGTGGTCAAGAATATCCGTTTCAATACCCATATAGCGAGTAGATTGTGTCCGTTCGTCATTTTGCACATATTGGCGTCAATATATGTTTCAATACCCATATAGCGAGTAGATTGTGTCCTAAGCCTTTGTTCCAGCATTTATGCCAATGCAGGTTTCAATACCCATATAGCGAGTAGATTGTGTCGAACAGGGATACAATTAGAAAAAGTTGAAAGCGTGTTTCAATACCCATATAGCGAGTAGATTGTGTCTGAAAGTTCAATCAGAAATAAGTTTAAACAATTTTGTTTCAATACCCATATAGCGAGTAGATTGTGTCCCTTAAGAATGCTCTCACATAGCGTACCTTTACCGTTTCAATACCCATATAGCGAGTAGATTGTGTCGGTAAAAACTGTCCACATAAAATTTTACCATATTGGTTTCAATACCCATATAGCGAGTAGATTGTGTCGCAAATATAAACGGATTGAAAGGAGAAAAAAATGTTTCAATACCCATATAGCGAGTAGATTGTGTCCTTTAGTGGGTGATGTTTTCGACATGATAACAGGGTTTCAATACCCATATAGCGAGTAGATTGTGTCTCTATAGAAGGAGAGTTCCATTCACAATCAAAGGAGTTTCAATACCCATATAGCGAGTAGATTGTGTCTGCGATGTTTTAGATGACATTGCATATTTGGAGGTTTCAATACCCATATAGCGAGTAGATTGTGTCCCCGTATTGGGCAGAAAGTAGGTAAAATCATGAAAAGTTTCAATACCCATATAGCGAGTAGATTGTGTCCATGAATTCCCAAAAAATAATTTGTATGTTAAAGGTTTCAATACCCATATAGCGAGTAGATTGTGTCGTAAAAACTGTCCTCATAAGATTTTGCCGAGATGGTTTCAATACCCATATAGCGAGTAGATTGTGTCCACGTATAAAAAGGAAAAGATATCTCCGTGAAAAGTTTCAATACCCATATAGCGAGTAGATTGTGTCTGTTAGCGGATAGAATTTTGAATAAAGAATACCGGTTTCAATACCCATATAGCGAGTAGATTGTGTCCCCTTATTAAAGGAGAAAGAGCCTTCAGAAAGTCTCGTTTCAATACCCATATAGCGAGTAGATTGTGTCGCATCAGGAGCTTTGTTAGTTTATGCAGTTTATAGTTTCAATACCCATATAGCGAGTAGATTGTGTCGTAAAGATGAAAGTGTAGAATTTCAAGAAATGGTTGTTTCAATACCCATATAGCGAGTAGATTGTGTCAACAATAGATGAAATGATTGATACTCTTAACCGAGCGTTTCAATACCCATATAGCGAGTAGATTGTGTCTTAGATGAAACACATGTAGAAATTATTATAAAATAGTTTCAATACCCATATAGCGAGTAGATTGTGTCCGACTTTCATATCAAAAAAATGTTCTCATGTCATGTTTCAATACCCATATAGCGAGTAGATTGTGTCAGCAAAAATAAATAAAATAATAAGGGGAAATTTTAATAAATTTATGTGTATTTACAAAATCGATGCATTTTCCCCTTTAAATTAATATAATTATAATATAAAATTACAAATTTGTCAAGGATTTTGGGTGCGAATGTCTTGGGATGTGCTGAGGAATTAGTATCAGCGACTAATGATTTTAAGCATATTGTTTTGGTGTTAAAAATCAATATTATCTCTTGGTTACTCTTTGGGGGATTCCTTGCTAAATAACTCCTTTAATCCAATTATGAAAATAAAAACTGCAAACATTTTTGTAAGAATGGATGAGCCAAATATATTTGCAAGAAAGGTGCCGATAATTGCAAATAAGACGCCACAAATTATTGATGGGATACAGAATTTCCAGTCAATTAGCTTGTTTTTTGTATGGACAATGATAGATAGTACTGCTATGGGTATGAAGAAAAGTAAATTTATTCCCTGTGCCTCAAGCTGGTTGGTGCTGTTGAATAAAGTTAAGTAGATTATCAAAATCATGCCTCCGCCAAGTCCTAATGAAGCAAAAAGACCTGTCAGAAGAGCGACTATTAAAGTAACAATGTTCATTTAGTAAACAACCTTACTCCGGCAATAATAAGCATTAAACCGAATACTCTCTTTAATATTTTGTCGGGGATTTTTTTTATAATAAATCCACCAATAGCAGCACCTATAAGTCCTAATGGAATTAGCTTTATCGCAAATGAGAAATTAAGATTGCCATTCTTAGCATAGAAAAAACAGCTTACAATACTTAGGGGCATAGTAATTGCAAGCGAGGTTGCATGACTTTTTTTTACCTCAAGCCCATTTTTTTTCAACATAGGAACAGCAATAATTCCACCGCCCGAACCAAAGATTCCGTTAATAAGACCGATAACAGCACCAGATATATAGGAATATAGTTTTGACAAAGTAGTCACCCCTTAGAAGAATTATGATATATGTTTACTTGCAGATTTGTTTTATAATTAGTCCAGAGGGAGATTCTCCCTCTGGTATGGTCGGGCAGTGTCTATTAAGAAATTATTAAAAATCTAACTAATCATTGATGTAAAACCGTCAACAACTGTACCAAATGCCTTAAGAGCTTTGCCAGTATTTTTTCTTAATTCACGCTTTTGTTTAGGGGACGATTTGGATATAACATAGGCGACAGTGCCAACAGTTGCACCAAGTGTAACCCCTGTTATAACAGGCTTTAAATCCATTTTACCACCTCTTTAGAAATATGATTGTAATTTTATTATTATCCTTTATCACATAATCATACATAATAAAGTTTGGTAAAATGCGAGATTAATTTTTTTAATTAAATTTTTTCAATTTCAAAAGTATTGTTGAGAACTGCCCAATTCTGTGGAAATGGACGCATTGTATTCCAGTATCCAGCTCCACGAAGATTATTGTCTTGAATAAGTGCCAGCTTTGCCTTAATGCTTCTTGCATCCTCAAACCAAACAATATGCTCGGAGCCATCTTTGGCAGTATATGTATAAAAGGGAGTTTGCGCTATTTCATCAAATTGAATCTCAGCACCAAAGAGCTTTGCCCTTTGAACAGCCTGAAGATTTCCGATTGTTTCAGCCATGGATTCTCCTCTTATATATGGCAATTTCCAGTCATAGCCATAATTCGGTATGCCAAGTAATATTTTTTCAGGCGGAATTTCCGTTAACGCATAGTTAAGTACCGTTTTTACATTGTTTATAGGCGCAACAGCCATAGGCGGACCGTATGTGTACCCCCACTCATATGTCATAACTAAAACAGTATCAGCAATTTCTCCAATTGCTGCGTAGTCCTGTGCTTCATATAGGAGTCCAGTTTGTTCGGCAGATGTTTTTGGTGCAAGGTCAACATTGACGGTAAATCCTTCAGCGTGAAGGCGATTTGTTATTTTTCTTATAAAGCTGATATATTCTTCTCTTGATTCAGGTTCAACGAACTCAAAGTCAATATCCAATCCAAGATAGCCTTTTTCCTTCATGACTTTGATAACATTTTCAATTAAATTGTTCTGTATTTCTGAGTCTGCGAAGATATATTTTATAATTTCACTGTTGAAATGGCCAGTTTCATCAACAGTTGAGAGAAGCATTATAGGAGCAGCGCTAAATGCATATGCCTTTGCTATCATTTCTTCATCATTAATTTTTATCAGTTCACCGTTCCTTTTAAAGCCATAGCCAAATATAGTCAACTGTGTTAAAAACGGAAGTGCATATTCAAGAACCAGTCTTTCGATATTAGGATATGCGTATGAATTTATAAGTGCACTCCTCGACTTTTTGTCTTTAAACGAGATAACAATTTTCTGACCGGCAAACAATATTGGCTGACTTGTTAAAAAAGGGTTGTTTTGCAGTATTTCCATTTCTGTAAGTCCATATTGTGAAGCGATGCTCTGAATGGTTTCACCAGTTTCAACAGTATGTACTATTTCAGGAATAAGTATGGCTATCGCCTGACCGATAACTAAATTATTAGGCTCAAGAACACCATTGTCGGAAATAAGGCGTTCAACGGATACATTATACATTGTCGCAATATCATATAAGTTTTCGCCTGCTTTAACAACATGAATAAACAAAAAAATCGCCTCCTTATCATAATAATATGCTGATAAGGGACGAAGAGTTAATATTATTTCAATTATTTTTGAAGTCCTGTGTCCAGAGCTCTTTTCAGTTTAGCAATTGGCAATCCGACTACATTAAAATAGTCGCCGTCAATTCTTTCAACCAGCAAAGCACCAAAGCCTTGAATACCGTAGCCACCAGCCTTGTCAAAGGGTTCACTTGTAGCAATATAGCTTATAATTTCCGAGTCAGATAGCTCATAGAATTTAACAGCAGTTGTTTCTGAAAAGAAAATGGATTTTTCATTACCAAAGAAAATTGCAACTCCGGTAATCACTTTATGAGTTCTTCCTGACAGCATTTTAAGCATATTCTTGCAATCATTTTCATCAACAGGCTTTCCTAATATTTTATCATCGATTATAACAGTAGTATCACAACCGATAACAATTTTATCAGGGTGACTGCTTAGGACATGCCTTGCTTTTTTCCCAGCAAGATATTCAGCAACCTTTTCAGTTGGGATATCAGCAGGTACAATTTCATCTATATCAGCAGGAATAGTTTCAAAGCTATTGCAGATAATTTTTAACAACTCCTGCCGCCTTGGAGATGCTGATGCAAGAACAATATCCATTTACAGTAAATCCTTTGGGTCGTATTCAGGTTTTTTCATAACAGCTGGGTTATTTGCAATTTCTTCTACAAATACATTCTGCCATTCCTGTGCAGTAAAATCCTCAACTGAAACAGATACATGTCTTTCGCTGCAGCCTAGAGCATCACATAAAGCATCAGTTAGCTTTTTAACTGCAAGAGCCTTCTGCTCATCGGTTCTTCCCTTTAGCATTTTAATTGAAATATGTGGCATAATAAAACCTCCTAATATAAATTTGGAATATTTGAATATTGAATATTATAACATAATAAAGTCAGGAATAAAAGTACTTGGGAATAATTATTTACAAATCGTTCTCAAAGTATTAAAAAAATAAGAGTATAATATAAATTAGCTGTCTGATGAATTAATATGTGTTCAGCAGCTTAACTTTAATGATGAATTTTCATGAAAATAAACATTATTTTTTATAAAACAGTACTAGATTTGGTTAATATAATAAAAAACTATTGCTTTTTTTTCTTGAATGATGTATACTTTTAATAAGTAGTTAATATAGTTAGGGGGATTAGTATGCAAGTTACTCTAATTAACTCGGTCAATGGCAAAGATGTGCATGGCACAGACACTGGGAAGAGAACCGGCTGTGGGATAAATTTAACTAGAGCTGATAATATATCAAAATATACTAAAGGCGGAATAATGGTCGACCTTAAGGAGATTACCTGTGAAAAATGTAAGTTAGTTTTGGCGAAGAGAATTATTAAGGAAAGCCAAAAGGAATTGTCCAGGGAATTAAAGGAAGAGGGTAAGCGTGTTACTGCTCAAGGCTTGTCTCCAGTTGAAAAGGAATCTGAGAAAAAGATTTCTATTATAGGCAAGTTTAAATCTAAAGTATTAGGTGAAACTGAAGTAATTCAGCCAAGAACCTTTGGGGATGAATCATATCCTAATAATGAGGTTAAACAATCAAGTGTTATGTATAGTCAACCTAAAGTAAATGATAACGCTCCAAAGCAGGTGACGCCTACATATAATCAACCACAGATTAACGAAAATGCTGCAAAGCCTATGACACAAACTGTAAATAATAAATCTTTTGTAAATGAGGTGCATACCTCAAGCTTTGTTGCAAAGGATGATATTCTAGCACAATTTGCGATAAAGGTTCCAAAGGTAGAGCCAGAGCCAGAGCCAGAACAAAAGGTTGAGCAAAAACCTGAACCAACATCTTCAAAGGTAATGCTAAGCGGATTATCACAGTTTGCTATTTCTGTACCTAAGGTTGAGGAAAAGCGTGAATCTGTAATACCTAAGGAAATGTTAGAAGATGAATTGGACCAATTTGCTGTGCCAACACCAAAGGCAGAGGAAAAGCCAGCACCAGTAGCTATGAATACAATACTTGACGAGGAGTTAGAAGAATTAGCGATTCCAACACCAAAGGTAGAGGAAAAGCCAGCACCAGTAGCTGTGAATGCAATACTTGACGAGGAGGTAGAAGAATTAGCGATTTCATCACCAAAGGCAGAGGAAAAGCCAGCACCAGTAGCTGTGAATGCAATACTTGACGAGGAGTTAGAAGAATTAGCGATTCCAACACCAAAGGCAGAAGAAAAGCCATTTAATATTGATGGAATTGATGATATAATGATTACACCAGCTAAGGTAAAGGCTGATGCTGATAAGAAAGCTGAGGAAATGTCTGATATTGAAATTAAGCTAGAGGATTTAGATTTATCGGTAATGGACGAAATACCACAAGTTAAACCAGAGCCAGTAGCTCCACAAGTACAGCCAACAACAATGGCTAATCAGCCAGCACAGATACCTCAAGCTGATGTGCAGGTGGTTAATGCACATAATACTCAAAATGCTCAGCAGGTTGTTTATAATGATGAGGGGCAACCCCTATATCCTGTGTTCAATGAGAAAGGACAGCTTTTCTATACATCAGTTGCACCGACAAATGTTCAATCTGAGCCTGAACCTGGGGTAGATGCTAAAGAAGATGATTTGGGCATTAATCAAGCTGCAAATCCAGCTATTGTGGCTCTTATTGCTGCAAATGCAAAGAAAAAGTTAGTTCTTGATGAAACAGGAGTTGCTAAACCTACTGAACCTGTTATTGATTCTGTTGAGGCTGCATTAAGTCAGTTGGGTGCTAACATTGATGAAAATAAATCAAAGGAACCTGTTCCTATTTTTACTGAATACAAACCACCATCACGCAAAAGCGCTGAAAATACTCAGATTAGAAAGCCCGAAAATAAGGTTGAGCAGAATGCTTCTCTTACAAGAGCAGAGCTCAGACGCCAGAAAAAGCTTGAGAAAATTAATAGCGAGTTTGAGAAAAAGCTTAGAGAACGCGGCTTTGATTTAGATGAGTCAAAAAGGAAAAAGAGGGCTGTAAGATAAAATAACTCTTTGTTATATATAAATTTAAGGTAGACAAAATGAAAAGAGGTTAAAAAATGAACTATACTGAAATAATTGGAGAAATAAGAGCAGGACTGACGGGTGAATCAAAACATGATTTGGCGTATCTTGGAGAGCAGGCGGATAAATACAAGGACCATAAGCTTGCGTATCAGATTATAGAAGAAATCAGTAAGATGGCTTATGAGGCTCTTCCTGAAGAAAAGAAAAAGGAAATGGACAGAACCCTATTCTATAATGGAAAAAGGCTTGATATAATTTTTCGTGAGGCTAAGGCAACTGCTGATATTCATGACTATGTAACCTCAAATAAGCTAATGAAAGGGATTGTTTCCGTAATAGACAGCCAATTTGCCCATACAAGCGAGAAGGAGCATTATAGCTTTAGAAATCCACTTGAGGAGTATATGTATGTTAATCTGTTCAATCCACAGATAAAATATTTCAAGACTCCGTTTAATTTTTCGGAAATGCTAAGGTTTAATGGATATGTGCTTATTGAGCTTAAAAAAGTAGATGAGGCTATTGAGTTACTTAAAAAGGCTGTAAAATATAATCCTGTTAATGCTGAGGCGTATTTTGAGCTTGCTGAGGCTTATAAGTTGAGTAAAAATACTCAGGAGCTTTTTAATACAACTAGAGATACAATAAAAATTGCAACCTCGTCTTCAATCCTTGCAAGATGCTACTCAAATCTAGGCTTTTACTGCATAGAAATTGAGGATTATAGGTCAGCGGTGGCGTTCTATTATCAAAGCATGAGATGCGAAGAAAATCCTGCAATTGTTGCTGAGTTAAACTATATCAGACAGAGAACAGGCAGGGATATTGAAAAACCGACCGATGTTGAGATTGAGGCAGCGTTTAGTAAATATGATTTAAAGCCCGGTGCAAATCAAGATGTTATTGGTATCGCATTTGCTTTAGGCAAGAGGGCGCTTGAAAGTAATCAAGTAAAGTTTGCTAAGCTGTGTTTAGGTATAGTTTGCGATTTAACCGATGATGAGGAAGTTAAAAAGCTATATGCTGAGATAAAGTAGAATTAAATAGTGCCTTAAGGGGATGGATGCTTAAAATCCGCCCCTTTTTGTATTCCTTTCATAATTGCTCATATGAGTTTTGTATATAATCATAAAATGTAAAATCAATGAATAATCTTTTATATAGAATAATTATAGGGAGATGGCTATATGAACAACATGAATAGAAGAAATGTTAATCCAATGCGTAATAGACAGGTCAATAATAATCAGATGTTAAATCAAAACAGGGTGCCACAAAATAGGGGGAATATAGATTTGGCATATCCGGTAATAAAGGTTGAAAAGCCGAATATAACTTATGCAAGAATTATTCTTGATAATATAGGAGGATGTGCGTCTGAAATGACAGCAATAGCCTTATATGCCTATAATCATGTTGTTTTTAAGGAGTATGAGGATGTTTCTGCTGCATTTGAAAGAATCAATATTTCTGAGATGAGGCATTTTGATATCTTTACTGAGTTGGCTTTACAGCTGGGCGAAAACCCCAGATTGTGGACTCAACGGTACAGCCAAAAAGTATTCTGGTCACCTTCATGTGTTAAATATTCAAAGAATCTGTTAGAGGCATTGAATACTGCAATTAAAGAGGAAGAGGCAGCAATTAAGAAATATGAGCAGCAGATTGAGCAGATTAAAGATGAAAATGTTGTTGAAAATCTTCAGCGAATTATAGTTGATGAAAAAAAGCATCTTGAAACATTTAAAGGCTTGCTCGAAAAATACTCCTCAAACTAGCCTTGAAATGGCGTATATTCTATTAGTAAAATCATCTGTTATTGTTTAAAAATTAAAAAAGTAGAATATACGCCAAGATTTTTTAAATATTTATGCAGTAAAAATGAATAAAAGGTAAACAAATTAATATAAAATTTACAAAATCTATTGACAAGATGTCTATTGGGTGATATAATGTAAAAAACAGTTGTTGTATGCTAACTGAGATATTTATTGGGTGTAAAAAAATACACTTATTTTTCATATAATGAGTTAGCTGTATCTAACCTTACGTAAGGAGGAATTATTATGCCTTTGACAATGGCTAGAATAGGTGACCAGATAAGCATAAAGCGTATCACTGGTAAAGATGAAACTCGTAAATTTCTTGAAAGATTAGGTTTTGTAGAAGGTGAAGCGGTCACAATAGTTTCCATTATAGGTGGAAATATGATTTTAAATGTGAAGAATACCCGAGTTGCTCTTGATGAGAAAATGGCAAGAAGAATTATGGTTTAAGGAGATGGCTTGATGAAAACTTTAAACTCCATTAAGTGTGGGGAAACTGTAACAGTTGTAAAGCTGCATGGTGAAGGTGCCGTTAGAAGAAGGATTATGGATATGGGTATTACAAAGGGTGCTGAGGTTTTCGTAAGAAAGATTGCTCCACTTGGGGATCCGATTGAGGTTAATGTTCGTGGATATGAGCTTAGTATTAGAAAATCTGACGCAGAAATGATTGAGGTTGGGTAACAAGAGGATTTTTCTTGTTGTCTTGTAATATAGTTAGTCGCTGCTAACTGATTTGGAGGAGAAGTATGGAAATTAAAATTGCACTTGCGGGCAATCCGAACTCTGGTAAAACTACAATGTTTAACCATCTTACAGGCAGTTCGCAATATGTTGGAAACTGGCCGGGTGTTACCGTTGAAAAGAAAGAGGGTAAGCTTAAGGGACATAAAAATGTAAAGATAGTTGACTTGCCCGGAATCTATTCTCTGTCACCCTATACTCTTGAGGAGGTTGTATCAAGAGAATTTTTGATTAATGAAAAACCTGATGCTATAATTAATATCGTTGACAGTACAAATATAGAGCGTAATCTTTATTTGACAACACAGCTTATGGAGCTTGGAATTCCTGTAATTATCGCTTTGAATATGACTGATATTGTCCGTAAGAATGGCGATAAGATAAATGTTCAGAAGCTAGCTGATGAGCTTGGATGTGGGGTGGTAGAAACATCTGCACTAAAGGGTGAGGGTTGTATAGAGGCGGCTGAAAAGGCAATCTCACTTGCAGAGAAGAAGTATAAAGCCGCAATTAAACATTCATTCTCTAAAGAGATAGAGCAGGTGCTTTCACAGATAGAAAATAAAATTTCAAGCACTGTTGATAGTGTGCAGCTGCGTTGGTTTGCTATTAAGCTGTTTGAACGAGATGAAAAGGTTATAAAACAATTAAAGCTGTCAAAAGAAGTTTTAGATGAAATCGAGGAGATTGTTACAAAGTGTGAGGATGAGTTTGATGATGATGGTGAAAGCATCATCACAAATGAACGATATACATATATTTCAAGCATTATAAAAGATACTGTAAAAAGGCGTAATACATCTAATGTAACAACATCAGATAAGATTGACCGTATAGTTACAAATAGAATTTTAGCATTGCCGATTTTTGCGGTGATTATGTGGCTTGTTTATTTTGTTTCAATTTCAACTGTTGGTGGATGGGCTACTGATTGGGTTAATGATGTTCTGTTTGGTGAGATTATTCCCCCTGCTGTTGAGGGGGCGCTTGAAGGTTTGGGAACTGCAGATTGGTTAAATTCACTTATTCTTAATGGAATTATCGGCGGTGTGGGTTCTGTTTTAGGATTCTTGCCACAAATGGTTGTGCTGTTCATATTCCTTGCAATACTTGAAGATTGTGGCTATATGGCTCGTGTTGCGTTTATTATGGACAGGATATTTAAAAAGTTCGGGCTTTCAGGTAAGTCGTTTATTCCTATGCTGATTGGTACTGGATGCAGTGTCCCTGGAATTATGGCATCAAGAACGATTGAAAATGAGCGTGACAGAAGAATGACAATTATAACAACAAGCTTTATACCCTGTGGAGCAAAGCTGCCTATAATTGCATTAATAGCTGGTGCGTTGTTTAACGACTCCATATGGGTGGCTCCAGCGGCATATTTTATTGGTGTTATAGCAGTAGTTGTTTCGGGGATAATGCTTAAGAAAACTCAGGGCTTTGCGGGGGAGCCAGCGCCGTTCGTTATGGAGCTTCCTGCGTACCATGTTCCTGGTATAAAGGGGCTTGCTGTACATACATGGGACAGGGTAAAATCCTTTATAATCAAGGCGGGTACGGTTATTTTCCTTGCTTGTGGACTAATTTGGTTTTTGAGCACATTTAATTTCTCATTACAAATGGTTGATGCTGATGAATCTATTCTTTCTAAGCTGGGCAGGGTTATAGCACCTATATTTACACCTCTTGGCTGGGGTAATTGGGAATCAGCAGTTTCTACACTAACTGGTCTGATAGCTAAAGAAAATGTGGTAGGAACATTTGGGGTTCTGTTTGGTCATGAAGAGGTTGCCGAGAATGGTAAGGAAATCTGGGCAGTTCTTGCACAAAGCTTTACACAGCTTTCAGCTTTTTCATTCCTGTTGTTTAATTTATTATGTGCTCCATGCTTTGCGGCAATCGGTGCTATCAGGCGTGAGATGGGAAGTATAAAATTGACTTTGTTCGCAGTTGGTTATCAGACAACTTTTGCATATTCGATATCACTGATGGTTTATCAGTTTGGTAGATTGTTTACGGGAAACGGTAATATTATAGGTGTTCTCGTTGCAGCTGTTTTACTTGTATTTATGCTCTATATGTTGCTTAAGCCGCCTAAAAATTTGAACAATCCAAAATCCCATATTAAAAAGGATGCAAAGGAGAAGGTGACCGTTTAAGGAGGTATTTATATGCCGACTATAATCGTAAGTATTATCATTATTTCATTATTTGCTTTAGCGGGCTATTATTCGTATAAGAAATCAAAAAGTGGTGGCTGCAGTGGTTGTTCAGGCTGCCATAATTCCCAAAGCTGTAGCTCTGTTAAGAATAATAAGAAAAAACAGACGGGGTAATTCCTGTCTGTTTTTTTATTTAAAAAGTTATGAATGGACTTTGCCTTAATCCCTACTGGGGGAAAGGTTTCTTTGGACTATCCGTATAATTATTGACAATAGAATAGAAAGAGTTTATAATAATAGCAAATAATTGGGTGGTGTGCTATGGAGTATATCTCGGCAAAGACCATTATATCCTCATATGCAGAGAATAATAATTGGTTTGGGAATAACTACAATATGAATATTTATAAAGGCTGCTGTCATGGCTGTATTTATTGTGACAGCAGAAGTGAGTGCTATAGGGTTGAAGATTTCGATACAGTTAGATTAAAGGAGAATGCACTTAATCTGATTGAAAAGGAGCTTAAATCCAAGAGAAAAACTGGAGTTATCGGAACAGGTGCAATGAGTGACCCGTATAACCCTTTTGAGAAGGGATTATGCCTCACTCGAAGGGCATTGGAGTTGATTGATAAATATGGTTTTGGCGTATCCATAGCTACAAAAAGCAATTTAATAATTCGTGATATTGATATTCTGCAACGGATAAGAAAACATTCACCTGTATTGTGCAAGATTACAATTACAACAAGTGATGATGAAATATCAAGAAAAATTGAGCCGAATGTTGCTGTATCCTCAGAACGGTTTTTGGCGATAAAAAGACTGACTGATGCAGGAATTTTTGCAGGAGTTCTGCTTATGCCTGTTCTGCCTTTTATTGCTGATAATGAAGAAAATGTACTCCAGCTTGTAAAGCTTGCGGGTGAGAGCGGTGCAAGATTTATTTATCCGGCATTTGGTGTAACACTTCGTGCGAATCAGCGTGATTATTTCTATAAAAAGCTAGATGAGCTATTTCCAAGCATGAAGGAAAGGTATGTCGGGCAGTATGGAAACAGCTATGAATGTCATAGCCCAAATGCACGAAGATTATATAAATTATTGTCAGAAGAGTGTAGAAAATATGGGATACTGTATAGAATGAATGACATAATTGCTGGCTATAAATCGGCATACGAAAGCAAGCAGATGACATTTTTCTGATAAAAACATATATGCACATAAATTCAACAATAAGAATTTATGTGCATATTATAGTAGTATAGCAATTAATCCTTACAGTTTAGCAGGAATGCCTTAGAATTTTTTATTTCTTCGGCAGTAACTTCACCTTTACCGATTTGCTGTTTTAAAGCAATATAGCTAAATACATTAACATCTGCTTCTTCAGTTCCATCAAGAGGCTCCCATTTAGCCTTTAATGCAATGCTTAGTCCAGGTAAAGCAGCAGGAACGGTAAATTTATCGCCCGCCTTATAAAGTGTTGAGCCATAGGTCCAGCCAACAAATTTATACCCTTCATATTTAAAGCGGCATAAAGGCAGGGTGATTTCAGTGCCATAGGTTCCAGCAACGGTAAATGATTCTCTTACAGGAGTATTCGATGAGAACATGATATTATATGTAATAGGTTCCCAAACAGCCTCTAAAACCACATCTCTTGAAGGCATCTGATATTGTGAGATAGGTTTGTATTTTTCATTTGTTTCAACATCTAGCCAGTATGTTAAATTGAATCCAGACCTTGAAAACCTCGTGGAATTAGCCAAATCAAAAACGAATGATTCATGTCTGTCAAAAGAAATTTCAGTACTACCAGAGATATCATCATAGTTTCCTGCGGTATATGTTATTTTATAAATCTTGTGGAACAGTGGAGTAAGTGTAACATTATGTCCGGGCATTATCAGTGTACTGCCGTTTAAATATACATTCTCTCCATCAGTCCACGCATAATTTACATATCCTTCTCTATAAATAGAAGCACTTGTAATAGTTACTTCATTACCTTTAACTAAAAGTCGTGGGCTTAAATCAGCAGATGCCTCATAGCCTTGAGTATCATATATTAGATAAAAGCAATCATGTTCTTCATAGCTAGGCAAGGTTGTTGTTTCAGTTGTAGTGGTGGGTTCTGCTGTTGTATCAGTTTCCTCTGAAAAAGTAGTAAGTGATGTCATTAGTAAAACTGACATTATAAGAGAGAGAAGTATGGAAATAATATTCGTTAGCTTCATTATATTAAGCTCCTTTTTAAAGAATAGTTATATAAATTAGTTTACCATATAATAAAATTTTGTCAAGTATTTAACCGAAAAACTATTGACATTACATAAAAAAACTGTTATACTTGCTATACTAGTAAGAATAATATGCGGTAATTATGTCTGTTTAGGTTTACGGCAATGGTTGAATGTTATATAGGAGGGATTAGTTTTGAAAAGAAAAGTTAAGGGCTTTACATTAATAGAATTAATCGTGGTAATGGGAATACTTGCTGTTTTGGCTGGTGTTTTGGTGCCGAATATGATTAATTCAATTAGAAAAGCTAAGGTGAATACGGCTAATGCTAATGCAAAAGCAATTTTCAATGCCTCACAAACAGTTGCTCAACAGTATGAATTCCAACGTGTAGGGGGGCTAGATGGTACAATTTCTAGTGATATGACAGGTAGTGTTGATGATACTCTTGAGAGTGAATTTACAACTAAATTGAAAAAATATTTTGATGAGGCTGATAGAGTAGCGTGGAAAATATATATCGATAATTATATAGTAAAAACAGTTGTTTCAGCCGAAAGACCATCTGATATTTATGTTGGGAAATATCCAAAGCCATATAATTTAGATGATGTTTTAGGTAAGAAGAAATCCATTGAAAGTGATGAGTATACTGATTCAAAGTTAAAAGAATTGGGAGATGCTTATTATTAATTAGATATAGCGATTCAAGCTTTTAATGGACATAATATTTAACATAAAATATAAATCCATTTCAAATATGATACGATTGGGGACGTTCATATGAAGCGAAGGCTAAAGGGGTTTACGCTAATTGAGTTAATTGTTGTAATAGCAATTATCAGTGTACTAGCAATGATACTTATACCACAGCTTATTGGGTATGTTAAGAAGTCAAAGCTGGAGGTAGTAAATAGATGTGCTAAGGATATATTTAATCAGGCGTCTATTTATATACATGATTCAGAAAATGTAGATAAGGATTTCACCACAATTACTGTAATTTCGTCTTCGGATATAACTTCAGGCAATGTCCTAAAAGAGGACTTTTGCAAGAATATGGATAAGGTATTGAATGGTAAGCTTTTGGGCAGTTGGAAGGTTTTCTTTAATTCCGATGGAACTGTAGCTGCAGCGTTCTATTCAAAAAAAACGAATGACCCATATGTTGGCTCATGGCCTGAAGCAAAGCGTGAAAAAACAAGTGGTGGAATAGACAGTATTACATCTTATCCTTAAAATTTTAATGGCAGACTTAAATGTCTGCCATTTTTGTGTTTATACGCAGTGATAAAGAGGACCGCTACCCTTACCCAAATTAAGCTGTGCGTTCAAGGCCTTTGTAATATATGCCTTTGCTGAACCTATGCTGTCATGAAGGCTTTTTCCATCAGCAAGATTGCAGGCGATAGCAGAAGAAAGCGTACAGCCTGTACCATGAGTATTGGGATTATCAATTTTCTTTGACTTAAACCAGAAGGTATTTCCATTTTCATAGAGCAAATCATCAGCACAATCCTCAAGATGTCCACCCTTGACAAGAACATTGCATTTCATTCCAGCTGAAATTTTCATAGCTGATTTTATCATGTCGTCAGGTGTTTTTATTTCGATTCCACTTAAACATTTAGCCTCAGGAATATTGGGTGTTATAACCTTTGCAAGTGGTATGAGGTTTTCAACAAGTGCTGTAATAGCATTATCGCTTAACAGCTTGCTACCACTTGTTGATACCATAACAGGGTCTACCACTATATTTTTGGCATTATATTCAGATAATTTTAGAGCGATAATTTTTATTATATCAGCATTTGAAACCATACCTATTTTCACAGAATCAGGGAAAATATCGGTAAAGATACAGTCCAGCTGTTGAGCAATAAATTCAGCAGGAATATCATGAATTCCATAAACACCAGTAGTATTTTGGGCAGTAAGAGCAGTAATTGCACTCATTGCATACATTTTATGTGCTGTTATCGTTTTGATATCAGCCTGTATGCCAGCACCTCCACTACAATCCGAGCCTGCAATTGTCAATACCTTTTTCAATTAATTTACAACCTCCTTGCATAGATTAACAAGCTGTTTAGTGGCATTTGCAATATCCTTTTGTGCAAATATGGCTGAAACAACCGCTACTCCGTCAATTCCTGAGCCTTTTAATTTAAGAATGTTGTTTGCGTTAATTCCGCCAATAGCCACAACAGGTATGGATACTGCGTTGCAGATTTCTTTTAATGTTTCAAAGCTAATGTCTGCGGCATCAAGCTTTGTTGAGGTGGAGAATACAGCCCCCACTCCGAGGTAGTCAGCACCACCTTTTTCAGCAATTAGAGCATCATGTACTGTCTGAACGGAAATGCCAATAATTTTGTCATCGCCAAGAATCTCTCTTGCCTTATCAGCAGGCATATCATCTTGACCAAGGTGAACACCATTAGCATCAACTGCGATAGCAACATCAATATTATCGTTAATTACAAAAGGAACATTGGTCTTATCTGCAATTGTTTTTATTTTTTTTCCAAGCTTAACAAATTCATCGAACTCTATGTTTTTTTCTCTTAGCTGAAGAAAGGTAACACCATTATTTAATGCTGTTTCAACCTGATTTTCAAGCGTATCACCATTTAGCCAGGACCTATCAGTAACAGCATACAAAAGCATTGAGTTTTTATCTATTTTCATAATTCCCTCCTATTTTGAGGTGCAAAATTCAACCTTTTTACCCTCAAGAATCATATTGGTTGTACGCATTGCACACATTTTTCCACACATAGAACAGCTATGTCTATCAGCGGGAGGAGTGCTTTCAAAATATGCTCTTGCCTTCTCCTCATCAATAGCATAAGAGAACATTTCTTCCCAATCAATTCTGCGTCTTGCGTCACTCATTTTGTTGTCAATATCCCTTACATGAGGTATCCCTTTAGCAATATCTGCGGCGTGAGCAGCGATTTTTGATGCAACAATACCTTCCTTGACATCGTTGATATCAGGTAATCTTAAATGCTCAGCAGGAGTAACATAGCATAAGAAATCAGCTCCGTTAGCAGCCGCAATTGCACCACCGATTGCAGAGGTGATATGGTCGTATCCGGGAGCAATATCGGTTACAAGAGGTCCTAGAACATAAAAAGGAGCATTGTGACAAAGGCGTTTTTGTAGGGTGATATTTGCGGCAATTTCATTCATAGCCATATGCCCGGGTCCCTCAATCATAACTTGAACATTCTTTTCCCATGCACGCTTAGTAAGGTTACCAAGTTCAATTAGCTCACTTATCTGTCCAGCGTCAGTGCTGTCATGAATACTTCCGGGTCGCATTGCATCACCAAGACTTATGGTTACATCATACTCATAGAGGATATCTAAAACCTCATCATAGTATTCATAGAAGGGATTTTCATTCCCTGTTGTTTCCATCCATGCAAAAAGCAAGGAGCCACCTCTTGAAACTATGTTTGTAAGGCGTTTTGTACGCTTAAAGCATTCAGTAGTACGCTTGTTCATTCCAGCATGAATAGTAACAAAATCAACACCCTCCTTTGCATGAGCCTCAACAACCTTTAAGAAATCCTTTGCCTCAATATTCATCAAATCCTTTTCAAGATAGCCGATAGCATCATACATAGGCACTGTTCCAATCATGGCAGGTGAGTAGTCGATAAGCTGTTTTCTGAAGGTATTAGTCTTGCCATAATTACTTAGGTCCATAATAGCCTCAGCACCAAATTTAATGGACAGCCTTACTTTTTCCATTTCTCTTTCATAATCAACGCTATCTCCCGAAATACCAAGATTTACATTTATTTTAGTCCTTAGCCCCTCGCCAATACCCTCAGGATTAAGTGATTTATGGTTGATATTAGCCGGAATAACAACACTTCCACAAGCAATAAGCTCCCTTAATTTCTCCTCAGGCACATATTCTTTTTTGGCAACAGCCTTCATTTCTTTTGTTATAATTCCCTTTTTTGCAGCTTCCATTTGTGTTTTGTAATTCATTTTTTCAATCTCTCCAAAAAAATAATAAGGGACGCACTGTAAGGTGCATCCCATTAATAACCTAAAATATATTAATAATGATGTTCCCTACGTTGGCATTACCCAAATCAGGTTATAAAGGTCGAAGTTGATTACTTCCTCTCAGCCTGCACACAAGCTCCCTGTAAATTATGTTAACACAATATGCGAATATTGTCAAGTTTTATTTTATCATAGAATTAAAGAGCTAAAATAATTAACTTTTCTGCCTTTTAATTATAGATCATGGAATAAAAATGAGAAGTAATAAAATTTATTGTAAAATATACTTGTATTTAATGAGTGAATGATGTATAATTACTATGTTAAGGGTCTATTGCATTATTAATTGACCTTTAAAATTTAAAATTAGGAGGCTTTAAACAATGGCGTTTAAAAGTGACTATTTAAAAGGCGTGTACGATAGGGTTGCTGAGAGGAATAAGGGAGAAAATGAGTTCCTCCAGGCTGTTCATGAGGTTTTAGAAAGTCTTGAGCCTGTTTTGGAAAAAAGACCGGACCTTGTTGATGCAGGCGTAGTTGAAAGAATGGTTGAGCCTGAGAGATTTATTCAATTCAGAGTTTCGTGGGTTGATGATAATGGCAAGGTTCATGTAAACAGAGGATACAGAGTACAATTTAACTCTGCTATTGGACCTTATAAGGGTGGAATTAGGTTTAATCCTACTGTAAATGCATCCATTATTAAATTCTTAGGTTTTGAACAGACATTTAAAAACAGCTTAACAGGTTTGCCAATGGGTGGAGGTAAAGGTGGTTCTGACTTTGACCCAAGTGGAAAATCTGATAATGAGATAATGAGATTCTGCCAAAGCTTTATGACAGAGCTTTCAAGGCATATTGGTGCTGATACTGATGTTCCTGCTGGAGATATGGGTGTTGGCGCAAGAGAAATTGGTTTTATGTATGGACAATATAAGAGAATCCGTAATGAATTTACAGGTGTTTTAACTGGTAAGGGCTTGTCATATGGCGGTTCATTGGTTAGAACAGAGGCTACTGGTTATGGAATCCTTTACTTTGCAAGAGAAATGCTTGCATGCATGAAGAATGATACTTTAGAGGGTAAAACTCTTATTATATCAGGTGCTGGAAATGTTGCTACTTATGCTGCTGAAAAGGCTATTCAGCTTGGTGCAAAGGTAGTTGCAATGTCTGATATCGGCGGATTTATCTATGACCCAAATGGTATAGATGTTGAGGTTTTGAAGGGCTTGAAAGATGTTAATGGAAAGAAAGTGTTCCAGTATCCAGACTATGTTAAGACTGCTACTTATACAGAGGGCAGCAAGGGTATCTGGAATGTTAAGTGTGATATGGCTCTTCCTTGTGCAACTCAGAATGAGATTGACGGTGACGACGCGAGCAAGCTGATTGCTAATGGTGTAATGGCTATTGTTGAAGGTGCTAATATGCCATGTACTCCTGATGCTATTGAGAAATTTGTAAAAGCAGGTATTCTTTTTGCACCATCTAAGGCGGCTAATGCTGGTGGTGTTGCTACATCAGGTCTTGAAATGTCACAGAACTCAATGAGATTAAGCTGGACTTTTGAGGAAGTTGATGCTAAACTAGAGCAGATTATGAAAAATATTTTCTATAATGCTTATAATGTTTCTAAGGAATATGGCGAAGAAGGAAATCTGATTTTGGGTGCTAATATTGCTGGATTCCTAAAGGTTGCTGATGCTATGAAGTGGCAGGGTATTGCTTACTAATAATAAATTAACATATAAACCGTACAGATTTAATTCTGTACGGTTTTTTATTTTTAAAGGAAAAGTATTTTTGCGGTTTATTTAAGGATATTTCTCTTCAGAATTATAAGGTCGGAGGTTGAAATAATATTATCTCCATCCGTATCAGCAAATTCATGGTTAGGCAGCTTTTTAACCTTTCCGAGCAGATATTCCTTTAGGAGAGTATAGTCGTTCCCATTAACCTCTCCGTCATTATTTATATCACCGAGAGTAATGGTTGGAATTTCTTCTTTAGGAGTAACTGCTGCGAAATAGTTTACCACTCCGGAGGATTGCCCGTTGGTTCCAAGTGTAATCTTTTCATCAGCATTGAAATTTTTCTTGAGAATATTATACGCAACATCGTTTGAGGCATTTGCAGTTTCGCCCGTATTAGTCCAATCATTTAGCCATGTAGGAATATTTGCAACACGAGTATCAAGTCCGATATATACAGTAATATCCTTTACAGCAGTAAATTCAGCAATATTTGATGCAGAAAACTTTGAATCGCAGGCAAGCTTAATATATTCAGCATTAGTTAATGTATTGGGTATGGATATAAATGTAAAATCCCTGTCGCCATAAATATTATCCCCATTTTGAAGACTGTTTTTAATTGACCAGAATTTATAGGTTGATTCGTCTAAAATATTTAAATCCTTTATAAGCGTTCCGTTCAATGGAGTATTAGTCTGCTCATCTGGAACAGGTAGTAGCCCTGCTTTTACAACACTACTTGGCCATGTGCCATACCATGAATAACCCGTTCTGCGTTCTTGGCTTATATCCGCAAGATTGTAATAAACCTTGCCATCGCGGTCACCAAATATAGGTTTATTTGTACCTAATTCATAAAATCTTGCCCAGATAGGGCTGGCATTTGGGTCCTCAATGACGATTCTGTCACCATTCTGGCTTACAACCTTGATTCCATTAAGCTGAACAGTCGAAAACCATGTTACAGCGGCATTGATACTATGAACAATTTCAACACTTGGATTTTCTATTGATTTTAGGAAATTTACGATTCCAACACTTTCACTTGTGCAGTTGACAGGAGGTTCATATGCTCTTCCCTTTGCAGGCTTTAATGTGTATTCATCATGCTGCTGAGCCCATGCTGTTCTAACACCATTTACAATTATTTGTGTATCTAAAATACATTGGATTCCCTTTTCATAAGCAACTTTAGCTTTTGCCTGTCTAGTTGAGTCAATGAAGGTAAAGTGTCCGGATTTTTCTGAGATATCTTTTATTATTTGCATCACATGAATCATAGCTCCGTCGTTGTATGTAATATGTGCATGATATGTGCCTGGATCATTGAATATCTGTGGCCAACCACCATTTGGATATTGGTTGTTTAGCAATAAGTCAATACCTTTAAGGCAGGAGTTAAGGTATTTGGAGTTATTTGTTGCTTTATACACCCTTGCAAGAATAATAATCTGTGATGTTGTTGCGTCATTGTCTATTGTTGATTTAGACCAAGAACCACTAGTGCTTCCGTCCATATCCTTTTTCCAGCCGCCATCAGAAAGCTGGTATTTTACAATGTCATCAGCAAGGGCAATAGCCTCTGAGCTACTGTACCATGAATCAGACTTTTTTGTTGCAGCACTCCAGTTATAGCTTGCATAAGCAGCAGAAACTGAAACAGAATTGTCAAACATGAATACAATCAGATTGAAAAGGAAAATAGCACATACTGATAATGAAATTTTATTTTTCATAAGAATTTCCCCTTTATTTGTAGCTTAAATTTTTTTGGTTTTAAAGTAGAGAATATATAAATTATTTTGCTATAAATAATAGCAGCACGCTTTTGATACCTCCTTTACTTTTTAATTATATTCGTGTACTGTGCAATAATTTGAAAAGCTCTCATAATTTATGATATCATAATACACCATAAATTACAAGAAATAAATAAAATTTATTACACATGGTATTTAAAATCAAGTGAATATAAATACTTTGGCTTTGCATTTTCCATGACTCAAAAATAATCACCTACATTCAATTGAGTGATGTAGGTGATTTTAAATTAATCTAATATATCAATATCAACAGTTTTAGCTTTATCTTTATTTTCTTCGGACTTTCCATTATTTTCTTTAATAGGTGCCACGCCGAAGATATTTGGATTTCTTCTTTTTCTTTTTAGCTTCATACATTCGGCTGTCAGCAATACTGATTACATTGAATAGAGTCATATTTGGGTCAGGACATGTAATATAATAGCCTGAACTAGCATCAATTTCGTATGGCTTATTAGAAAAGGAATTATACTCGTTTATTTCCCTTATAAGACTTTGAGTTAAGGTTTCAGCTTGTTTTTCGGTATAATCAGGGGCGAAAATTATAAATTCATCACCACCAAATCTTGCACATATCTCTCCGCTTGTGCAGATATTTTTCAGTATTGTACAAATCTGAATAATTGCCTGGTCGCCCTCCTTATGCCCATACTGGTCATTAATAAATTTTAGCCCATCCATATCTATGAACATAATCATAATATTACGCTTATTTATTATGCAATCATTAAATAAATCTTTTGTGAATTTTGTAAATCCGTTTCTATTATAGATATTACCAAGAGGGTCTATTCCATATAGCTTTTCAAGCTCATTCACTGCTGATTCAAGGCAAATTAATTTTCTGATATTTTCAAGAGAAATGCTTATACTCATTACCCAAGTATGATAAACAGGGCTGTCGAGAGGGAAATTGCTGTTACAAACAACAATGTATCCTAAGCATCTGTCCTGATAGTGGATAGGAGAGAAGAAATACATTTTTCCTTCATCTGATTCTTTAAACAGCTCTGGGAGCATTAGCGATGTATCAAAGCTGTCGTATGCTCTGAAGCATCCATCAGAATAAGCTAGAGGAACAGAAACACTTCGTGTATATCCCTTAGTCAAATATTCATAGGTATGATAAGGATTACTTAAATGCCCACTCCACTGCCAGTCCTCACAAAGGCATAAAAAGAATTTTTCGCATTTGATTTCAGTTACAAAATTCTTGAGATATTCTATATTATCAGAAAATGATTCACTTTCAGTAAGGCTTTCAGACATTCTGTTAATAATTGGAATACCTATTTTATAGGATTCAAGAACATAGTAATTGCTTTTCTTAAAGTCGGATATATTTTCATTTCTGTTTTCACAGCATCCGCAGCTTTCTGTAAATATTGGGGTTGTATTTAAAATTTCCTTGCGATTTTGTGGGATATTATTGATATGTTTATAAATTTTTTCACAAGCAAGATATCCGGATTCATATAAAGGTCTATCAACGGAAGTGATTTCAGGTGAATAGTTTCTTGCAGGATATATATTATCAAATCCGGCAACAAGAATCTGGTCTGGAATGGAGATTCCCCGTTTTTCAAGAGCAATAACAGCTGAAAGTGCCATATTATCATTTGCAAAAACAATTGCATCAGGAAGAGGCAGAGGTGAATTTAGAAAATATTCAACTGCACGTCGTCCGTCCAGTCCTCTGAAAAATCCGTTATAAATACGCTCTTCTTCAATAGGTATATTATGTTCGGCAAGAACATCTTTATATGCACTAAGCCTTTGAATGCTGTCGATATTATTTGCTGGACCTGATACAAAATTAATTCGTTTTGCTTTATGATGTTCTACAAAATGTGAAACAATTTCACGCATAGCGGCATAGTTATCTATTCCTATATAATAAGAGCTATCGTTTAAGTCATAATCAATGCTTACAATTGGTATTTCCACTTTATTTACTCTGGACCATATTTCTTCAACAGTGGAAACTGATGGAATGGTGTTAGTAAGGAGTATTACCCCATCAAATAATGCGAAGTTTGGGAGATTAAATATATTGAATTCTCCCACATCATGCTTTTTATTTGTCAAAATGCCACCAAAGGACACAAAGCAGGAAACATTAAAATTATATTGCTTAGCAGAATCTCTAATGCCTCTAAGTATACAATTCTGATATTCCTCATCAATACCAGATATTATAACAGCTATATTCACCATTTTTTTATTCATAATATCAACCTCATTCACAAAGAAAGCAAATATTCACTTCCATTAAATTATATATATTATATCATAGTAAGGAAATTAATCAAATAGAAAAATTATTAACATTTATTATTCAAATTTTTTCGGATTATTATACAAAAACACTAAGAGCATTTTATGCATTATTAAGAATATTTTAAGCAAAATTTCTTTATTTATGTTATGTAAAATTATTAAAATACCATAGGTTTTAAACCTATGGTATTTTTTTTAATCAAATTTAGTTTTTAGTTGCCATTTACATAGTTTTCAATAGCACCATTATAGTTAAGGTTAATTACCTTAGAATTGATTATAACCCTCTCAGCCATAATAACACCGTTTATGTTAACATAATCGCTGTTTATAATTACAGTTCCGTTTGGAGCATAAACAAAGCAGTTAAGATTTACATTATCGTTGGTAATTATTACATCGCCTTCCTGTGAACCTAATACACAACCATTTTTGTTTATAACATTACCATTAATAACAACATTATCTCTAGCAATGAGTGATTCATTTAATGCAACATTACCAGTTAGCTCAGCCATACCTTTAATAATCATACTAAAGTTGTAATCAATATTTGTATCTTCAACTATTAAATCTACTGGAATAAGTAGAGCAAGTGTATCACACATTAAGAATCTTTCTAAAACTACCATATCGCTATAAAGGTCAAGCATTTCTTCTGTGTCAACGCCCTGCTTTGCAATAATTTGACCATTAATATTAACCCATGTTCCATCTATTTCGACAGAACCATTGGATAGCATTTGACCATTTACTGAAATTGCTTGAGCATTTAGCTGAATTGCCTCATCAGTACCACTTGCGAAAATAACATATGGAAGGGAATAAGTATCAGCTGAGGTAGCGAATGCTGGCATAATTAAAATTAAAGCAACTGTAATGATTGATGTTAACAAACTTTTAAACTTCTTCATTTTTAAAAACTCCTTACCATTAATTTTTTTGTTTAACTATATTTAAAATTAGCTTACAAATACCGGTTATATTTTAATGTCAGTATAAGATGCAAAATATACCTCCTAAAAATGTATTAACATTAAAATATAAATTTGAATATTTGACCACTAATTAAAAATATCTTCCTGTTTTCTATTAATTTTGATTATAACATAAAATTACCACAATATTGTAATAACTTTGCTAACTATTTGTTAAATTATTGTGTATTTATTAATAATTAATTAAGACATGTGCTTTTTTGACAATTTAATTCTACAATTGTTGCAAAATACGACACAATTCGACAAAAAATAAATTTCAATAATTGGTTCTGTAATTATCCAATTATTGAAATTCATTATAAATTATTCTATATTTATTATAATTATTTAATTAGGTTTTATCTTATATTCACTTGATACATTTTCCATAGATAGAACTTTATAGTTATTATCCTCTTCCAAAACTACAAATTCTATATATTTTGAAACAGTGGTATTTTTATTCTCCCTAACTGCATGCCAGGAGGGGGTATCACGCTTATATGCAACTAAAAGATTGAACTGCTTACCATCCTTCTCTATCTTTTCGATTTCAGGGATATATGAATAATAGGTGGGTAAGGTTGGGATATTATAGGCCTTCATATCCTCATCATAGTAGAAATTAATGCTTGATGTTGTAAAGGTTTTGTGGTTAAAGGTTAACTTATCTCCGAAGAGCTTTGTTGCATGGCGTTCAATATCAATTGCGGGAACTGTGATAACATCGAAATTATTTTCGTACTTATCAAGGTCACCATACATAATTAAATCCCAAATTGCAGCGGTGATGATATGCTCATCTGACAGTTTATCAACGCTTTCATAGGGTGGAATATCAGTTACTACTAGAGGATAGATATATCTTGCGAATTTTTCCTTTTGTGCTGTATTATCTGTAAATCTTCTGATTACATTTACGCAAAAGCTAATTGAAAATATCAATCCTATAATGGACATAAATGTAAATGCAAGACCTGTCAGATAATACATTCGTCTATTGTAAATTCGTTTTTTTGATGGAGTTGCTGTTTCATTAGTATAATTTTTATTTTCAGAAAGAGAACTGATTTCGTCAACATTCTCATCAAGTGCTGTTGAAATAGTAGTAAGAGTGTTTTTAGCAAAGAAGCGTTTAAATGGATTATCAACTATCAGTAATGGTTTTTTCGATTCATCATTGGGTATCTGAATATCTGCTTCGGAAGTGTCTTCAGTTGTAGCTTCACTGCTGTTACCATCATTACTAGGCTTTTCGTCAAGGGTTTTATTGATTGATGAGAACAATTTTTTTAGTAAAATGCCCTTATGTTCTTTTTTAGGCTTTTTATCATCGATATCAGAGGTAATCTGTTCATCAGTAGTTTCTGTAACTACTTCAATAGCAGTATCCTCATCGTTATCGCTGTCAGGTTTTTCATCAAGTGTTTTTGTGACTGATGAAAGAGCTTTTTTAAAAGAAGAGCCTTTAAAACGGGATTTTTCTTTTGATTTTTTGCTGTTATCTTTGACGGGAGTTTGTTCAGTAGCTGTTTCATCAGCTGTTTCCTTGCTTATTTCTTCCTCAACAACCTCAGCAACATCATTTTTCATCAAATCATTGTTTTCGTTTGATTTATTTTTAATATCCATTTCAATCTGCCTTTTATCTTATTTGTCCGTTACCATTAATTAAATATTTTACTGTTGTAAGCTCTTTTAAGCCCATAGGTCCTCTTGCGTGCAGCTTTTGGGTGGAGATACCTATTTCAGCACCAAAGCCAAACTCCTCGCCGTCGGTAAATCTTGTAGACACATTTACATAAACTGCAGCAGCATCAACTTCACGCTGGAATTTTTCTGCGTTCTGAAGATTTTTTGTAACAATACATTCGGAATGCTTTGTGCCATATTTTCCTATATGAGCAATAGCCTCATCAATATTATCTACAACCTTAACAGAAATGATATAGTCTAAAAATTCTGTATTGAAGTCATTTTCATCTGCTAAAACTACGCTATCTCCAAGTAACTGAGCAGTTTTCTCACAGCCTCTGATTTCAACATTATGTTCATCTAATTTAGCCTTAACCTTTGGTAGAAAATGTTCAGCAATATCCTTATGAACCAGAAGGCTTTCTATTGCATTGCAAACAGATGGACGCTGGGTTTTTGCATTATTTGTGATTTCAACAGCCATTTCGATATCAGCACTGTCATCAACATAAACATGGCAATTTCCAACTCCTGTTTCGATAACAGGGACAGTAGCATTTGCAATAACTGCATTAATTAGTCCAGCACCGCCACGAGGGATTAACACATCAAGGTATTTATTGAGCCTCATTAATTCGTTGGTAGCCTCTCTTGAAGTATCCTCAACGAGCTGAACAACATCAGCAGGAAGTCCTACGGATTCAATAGCCTTACGCATAATATTTACAAGGCAAACATTGGAATTGAAAGCCTCCTTGCCGCCCTTTAATATTACAACATTTCCAGCCTTTAAGCAAAGAGTTGCCGCATCAACAGTAACATTAGGGCGGGATTCATAAATGATACCAATAACTCCGAGAGGAACTCTTGATTTACATATTCTCATGCCGTTAGGGCGAATTGTTCCATAGTCAATTGAGCCGATAATATCCTCCATATCAGCAATAGCAAGAACGCTGTCAGCAATAGCCTTAATGCGTTTTTCATCAAGCATAAGTCTATCCTGCATAGCCTTAGACATTCCAGCCTCAGCAGCGTTATCAAGATCAAGCTTATTTTGCTCAATTATAAGATTAGTGTTTTCTGTTAAAGCAGTGGAAATTGCCTTTAGAGCATTGTTTTTTTGTAAAGTAGAGGCAGTAGCAATTGACTTTTCAGCAGCTTTAGCCTTAATACCAAGACTTTCAATATAACTCATTTCAAAACCTCCGTTAAAAAAGTATTTACTTTTTATTTGCAAGGAAAATTGTGCCTATGCTTTTGTTTTCAAATAAATCATAAAGCAGATTAGGGTTATTTCCGTTCATGACAATCATATCAATTCCAGCTTCATTGGCGATTTTAGCCGCGTTTATTTTTGTAGCCATTCCGCCAGTTCCAAAGGTACTGCCAGCACCACCAGCAATTTTTTCAATGTCGGAAGTTATTTCTGTAACAACAGGAATAAATGCAGCAGTATTGCTTTTGTGTGGGTCGCTGTCATATAAGCCGTCTATATCGGAGAGAATAATCAGAAGCTCAGCTTTTGCAATCGTTGCAACAATTGCTGAAAGTGAATCGTTTTCACCAATTTCAAGCTCAAGCTCATCAATAGCGACTGTATCATTTTCATTTACAATGGGAATAACGCCCATAGAAAGAAGTCGTTCAAATGTGTTTTCAACATTTTTTCTGCGCTCATTTTCAATTATTGTTTTTGTTAGAAGAATTTGTGCAACAGTAACGTTGTAATCATCAAACAAACCATCGTAGATATACATAAGCTCACATTGTCCAACAGCCGCTGCTGCTTGCTTTGTGGGGGTATCGGTTGGCTTTGAGGACAGGCCGAGCTTGCTTGCACCAAGTCCAACAGCACCTGATGATACAATGATAATTTCCTTGCCTGAATTGTGCAAATCGGCAATAACTCTGACAAGGTTATTCATTCTTCTTATATTCAGTTTACCTGTTTTATGTGTAAGGGTTGATGTTCCGAGTTTAATAACAATTCTATTTTTATTAGATATATCTGGCATAAGGACCTCCGAAAGGTATTAATTTACTTTGTTTTTTNTATTTCCTTTGATAAACGATTTAAGATTATCAGTAACAATCTCCACAAGTCTGTTTCTTGTTTCTTGTGCTGCCCATGCAACATGGGGAGTAATAATACAGTTTTTAGCATTCCTCAATGGGGTATCGAGTGTCATAGGTTCGGTTTCAAGAACATCAAGTCCAGCACCAGCGATTATATCGTTATTGAGGGCATATGCTAAATCCTCCTCAACAACAATGCCACCCCTTGCAGTATTAATAAGGATAGCTGTTTTTTTCATTTTTTTTAATTTATCAAGGCAAACTAGATTTTTTGTTTGTTCGGTAAGAGGACAATGGAATGTAATAATATCAGCCAATTCAAAAGCCTCATCAATGCTCACATACTGATATTCGCAGTCAGCAGGCTTTGTGCGGGAGGTAATAACCACATTCATATCAAATGCTCTTCCGATTTTTGCAACAGCCTTGCCGATACTTCCAAAGCCAACAATTGCAAGGGTTTTCCCACTTAATTCAGTAATCGGATACGGGAAATATGAAAAAATGGGTGAAGAAATCCACTTGTCATTTTTAACATCATTATCATAAACAGAAACCTTATTATAATGAGCAAGAATATGTGCAAAAACCATTTGTGCAACAGCGTTAGTGGAATAACTTCCTGCATTGCAGACTGTGATTCCTTTTTCTGTTGCAGCATTTATGTCGATATTATTGTATCCCGTTGCAAAAAGACCTATATACTTGAGATTCGGACATTTATCTAGAACCCCACGGGTGATAGGTGTTTTATTGCAAAGCACTGCCTCAGCATTTCCTATGCGTTCAGAAGCAAGCTCAGGCGGTGTTAAGTCATAGGTTTTAACATTCCCAAGCTGGTTAAATATATCAGGAGAAATATCCCCTAAAGTAACAGTTGCCCAATCTAAAATTACGATATTCATAATCCGCCTACTCATCCTCATTCATGCTATCTTCAGAGTTATCTTCACCAATTATTTTGTCTAAAGCGGCATTGGCAGTAATCATTTGCTTTTTTAGACGCTTTTTTTCCTTAGCAATGGATATAGAAACTAAAATTAACATTATAAGTTCAAAAATGCCTATTGAATAAAAAAAGAGTTTATTACTTGAAATATAAATTAAAAGTGTTGCAGGTATTGCAAAAGCCATTAGAAGCTGATATTTATAGCCCGTACGATAATATTGAAAAAGAAAGAAAGCAACGGAAAATAAGCAAAACGCTAAATGGGTACTGAAAGGAAGTGGATATATATTACTGTTCATTGTCTATAACTCCTCTATCTAACATGTATAGTATGATAATTATACAACAACTAAAAATTAATGTCAATGAATTATACAATAATATTACAATATCTGTTCATGGGGTATTAATAAGCGGGGGTTTTTGTTAAAATGGATGTTTTCAATCTCCATTTCTATTAAGCGTTGAATATTAATGGCTAACACTAAGTTTGCTATTAGGGTATTAAATTGTACAAATCCTAATTATAGTGAGCCATCAACAGTAGGTAACTTTGTAGAATTTATTATTTTATCTATAACTTCTGCATTTAATTTTTTCCTACAATAATTGGATTGCTTAGTAGTAATAAAGTGCAGTTAGAAAAAGAAATTCAGTATTGAAAAATGTTAAGCAATCTGTGCAGTAATATTATTAGTTTTATTAGCATTAAGTATATTTATAACAAAATATAGTCCTGTGCATGGATAATAGTTTAATTTTCAAGTTATGTTTTATTTTATATAATCCTTGCATTTTGCATATATAAATGGTATAATTAAGTGTATTTATTCTTGATTCGGGGGTTAATTATGTATACGGATATTGAAATTGCACAAAAAGCCAAAATGAGACGTATAACTGAAATTGCTGAGGGGCTTGAGATTTCGGAGGACTATATAGAGCCTTACGGACATTATAAAGCAAAATTATCGGAAAAGTTATATGATAAGCTGGATGATAAGCCTGACGGAAAGCTAATTTTAGTAACGGCAATTAATCCTACCCCTGCGGGAGAGGGAAAAACAACAATCAGCGTCGGATTGTCGCAGGCTATGTGGAAAATAGGAAAGAAAAATGTGCTTGCTTTGCGTGAGCCATCTTTGGGGCCTGTTTTTGGCATTAAAGGCGGTGCAGCTGGTGGAGGCTATTCACAGGTTGTGCCTATGGAGGATATAAATCTTCATTTTACAGGGGATATGCATGCTATTACAGCTGCTAATAATCTGTTGTGTGCAGTGCTAGACAATCATATCCAGCAAGGTAATGAGCTTAAAATTGACCCGCGCAGAGTTTTGTTTAAGCGTTGTATGGATATGAATGACAGGGCNCTTAGGAATATTGTTATCGGTCTTGGTGGCAAGGTGAACGGANCACCTCGTGAGGATAGTTTTCAGATTACTGTTGCATCTGAAATAATGGCTATTTTATGCCTTGCAACAAGTCTTGAGGATTTGAAAAAGCGTTTAGGAAATATTCTGGTTGCATATAATTTTGAAAATAAGCCTGTATTTGCAAGGGATTTAGAGGTTGCTGGTGCTATGACAGCGCTGCTTAAGGATGCATTAAAGCCAAATCTTGTTCAGACTCTTGAAAATACTCCTGTATTGATTCATGGCGGTCCTTTTGCAAATATTGCACACGGCTGTAATTCAATAAGGGCAACTAAGCTAGCATTAAAGCTTGGTGACTATTGCGTAACAGAGGCTGGATTCGGTTCGGATTTAGGTGCTGAAAAATTTTTTGATATAAAATGCAGATTTGGTGGATTAACCCCATCATGTGTTGTGCTTGTTGCTACGATAAGAGCTTTGAAGTATAACGGTGGAGTGCCAAAGGATGAGCTTTCAAAAGAAAATCTTGAGGCCCTTAGGAAGGGTATTGTAAATCTTCAGACACATATTGAAAATATGCATAAGTTTGGCTTGCCAGTTGTTGTTGCGATAAATCGTTTTCATACTGATACAGATGCTGAAATTCTCATTATAAAGGATTTCTGTGAGAAAATGGGTGTTGAGGTTTCGCTTGCAGAGGTATTTGAAAAGGGTGGAGCTGGAGGAATAGACCTTGCTCAAAAGGTTTGCAATACTATTGAACTTTGCTGTGATAGTAAAGATAATTTCAAGCCTATTTATGATGAAAAGCTCCCTATTAAGGAAAAGCTAGATATTATTGCAAAGGAAATTTACCGAGCAGATGGAGTGTCCTATACAGCACAGGCTGAAAAGGCAATAAANGAAATTAATGCTCTTGGATTTGATAAAATCCCTGTATGTGTTGCAAAAACACAGTATTCTCTTTCTGATGACCCTACAATTCTTGGCAAGCCTGAGGGCGTTACAATAACTATTAGGGATGTAAAGCTTTCAGCTGGTGCAGGCTTTGTTGTAGCATTGGCGGGAGATATTATGACAATGCCTGGATTACCTAAATATCCAACAGCTATTAAGATTGACTGCGATAATGGGGGAAATATTAGTGGACTTTTCTAACTAGTTTATCTTAAATATTTACATGGATTAAATTATGGCAATATTTTTGCTTTAAAACCTAGATAAATTCAGATTGAGGTAGATATGGAAGTAAAAAAAATATTACACTCTCCGACAGAAACAATTGATTTTGCAAAGCGGATAGGTAGTCGGTTAGCCAAAGGTGATGTTATTGCATATCATGGCGGACTTGGTGCTGGAAAGACAACATTCACCAGAGGACTTGCGATGGGTCTAGGTCTAGCTGATGAGGTTACATCTCCAACCTTTGCTCTTGTCAATGAATATAGAGGTGAAATTACTCTTTATCATTTTGATATGTATCGTATAGAGGGTCTGGCAGATTTGGAAACCACAGGCTTTTATGATTACCCCCTAGAGGAGAGCGTTTTTGCAATTGAATGGGCAGAAAATATAGAAGATGCGTTGCCAGATAACACTATTTTTATCACTTTAAATTATATTGATGACACTACAAGAGAGATGATAATTGAGGGAGATGAGCGTTTTGCTGATATTGGGGATTGATACCTCAGGGAAAACAGCTGCCACTGCTTTGTATGAGGACGGAAAGATTATTGCACAGAATAATCTATATACAAATCGTACACATTCACAGGTTATACTTCCTCTTTGCAAGAAAATGTTGGAGGATGTGGGCAGGTCCTTACAGAATGTTGATGTTTTTGCAGTATCAGTCGGACCTGGTTCATATACAGGGCTTAGAATCGGAATTTCAGCAGTTAAAGCAATGGCATATGCCTTGCAAAAGAATTGTGTCGGAATTTCAACGCTTGAGGCACTTGCCTATAATATGATGGGCTACAAGGGGATTATTTGTCCTCTTATAAAGGCAAGACAGGACCTTGTTTATACAGCGTTTTTTGAGGGTGATGGCAGGAGTATAACCCGTCTGTCTGATGATGAAATTATTGCACAAGAAGAGGTTTTTGCCACCCTTGCAAGATATAATAAGGATATTATCCTTGTGGGGGACGGTGCTGATGAATTTTATGAGAAGTATAAGCAGGATTTTATATATGTTGCTCCTCCCCATTTAAAATATCAGCTAGCAAGCAGCCTATGCCTTGCAGCACTTGACCATGAAGATGTTTCGGCAGATGAGCTTGAGGCAAGCTATCTTCAGCTTACAAAGGCGGAAAAAGATTTGAACAAAAAATGAGAAAAATACACATAATATTAAGCAAAAAAACATTGAATTGTGTATTTCTATGTGTTATAATAAACTGTCAGTAATTTTCGGAATAAAGGAGGGGGAGCATGATTGCTATCGGATGTGACCATGCTGGCTATGCTTTAAAGCTTGAAATTATTAAATATCTGGAAGAGAATAATTTTGAATATAAGGATTTAGGTTGCGATGGTACTTCTTGCGATTATCCTGTGATTGCTACAAGTGTTTGCAAGGAAATTATTAACGGGGATTGTGATAAGGGAATTTTGATTTGCGGTACGGGTATTGGAATGTCAATTGCTGCAAATAAGTTTAAAGGTATTCGTGCAGCAGTTTGCTCTGATTATTTTTCAGCAAAATATACAAGACTTCATAATGACTCCAATGTAATATGTCTTGGAGCAAGAACTATCGGTGCAGGTCTGGCTGTTGAACTGGTTAATATATATCTTAATTCGGAATTTGAGGGTGGACGCCACAAAAAGAGAATAGATATGTTTACGGATATAGAAACTAATAATTATTAATGGAGGTATAAGATGTCAAAGCTACATTTAATCGATCATCCACTTATTCAGCATAAAATTTCGCTTATGAGGGATAAAAACACTGGTCCTAAGGAATTTAGAGAGCTTGTTTCCGAAACAGCCATGCTTATTTGCTATGAGGCAACAAGGGATTTGCCACTAAAAGAAGTTGAGATTGAAACACCAGTTGCTGTTGCAAAAACAAAAGTTATTTCTGGCAGAAAGCTTGCGTTTGTACCACTTTTGCGTGCAGGCTTGGGTATGATTGAAGGTGTCACAGCACTTGTTCCAGCGGCTAAAATCGGACATATCGGTATATATAGGGACCCTAAGACGCTCCAGCCTGTTAAATACTATTCAAAGCTACCTGATGATATTGCAGAGCGACAGGCAATCATTATTGATCCTATGCTTGCAACAGGTGTATCTGCAATTACTGCAATTAATGAGCTTAAGGAAAAGGGCGTTTCAAATATAAAGTTTATGTGCATTATTGCTGCACCTGAGGGACTTGATGCAGTTTTAAAGGCACATCCTGATGTGGACATTTATTATGGTGTTATGGACGAAGGTTTGAATGACGAAAAATATATTGTACCTGGATTGGGCGATGTAGGAGATAGAATTTTTGGCACGAAATAGTTTTTAGGATTGATAGTTACCTGTTATTACTTGATTGGTGCTCTTGACAAATGTAAAATGTAGTGTTATAATGACGGTGTAATATTTTAAAGCTATGATGAGGACGACTTAATATAGACGCTTATTTCAGAGAGATTTCGTCGGTGGCTGTGAGCGAAATTATTAAGCATATTAAGTATACCACCTCTGAGTGTGCCTAATAAGCAACGGTCGCTCCCGTTACAGAGCAAAATGAGGTGCAAATTGTCTTTATTTGCATGAATTTGGGTGGAACAGCGATTTATCGCCCCTTAGACTTATGTCTGAGGGGCGTTTTGTGTTGAGGTGAGNATTATCGCTGAAAACAGATGGGCTGTTGATATTTAGAATACAATAAGATGATTCTATACAAACATATATTAAAAGGAGATTTTAAAATGATTAAACTTACATTAAAGGATGGAAGTATTCGTGAGGTAGAAAGTGGACTTTCTGCCGCTGAAATTGTAAAGGGTATTGGTGCAGGATTATACAAGGCAGCTTGCTGTGTGAAAATCAATGGTGAGGTGCGTGATTTGCGTACTATTATCAATGAGGACTGCGAATTTGAGGTTATGACCTTTGATAGTGATGAGGGTAAAAAGGCGTTCTGGCATACTGCCTCTCATATTTTAGCACAGGCTGTTAAGCATTTATATCCTAATGTTAAGCTAGGAATTGGTCCTGCTATTGACAATGGATTTTACTATGATTTTGACACAGAAAATCCATTCACAATGGAGGAATTAGCTGCTATTGAGAATGAAATGAAAAAGATTGTCAAGGATGCCATGCCTTTAGAGCAGTTTGAGCTTTCTCCTGAGGAGGCTTTGAAACTTTTAAATGAGCAAAATGAGCCATATAAGGTGGAATTGTGCGAGGAGCATGCTGGAAAAGGTGAGCCGATTTCATTCTATAAGCAGGGTGAGTTCACAGATTTATGTGCAGGTCCTCATCTTATGACAACAGGTACAGTTAAGGCGTTCAAGTTATTGTCATGCACAGGTGCATACTGGAGGGGCAGTGAAAAGAACAAGATGCTTTCTAGAATTTATGGAACTGCATATCCAAAGGTGTCTCAGCTTGAGGAGCATTTGAAGAGATTAGAGGAAGCAAAATTGCGTGACCATAATAAGTTAGGTCGTGAGCTTGAGCTGTTTACAACAGTTGATATAATCGGACAAGGTTTGCCAATATTGCTTCCAAAGGGAGCTAAGATTATTCAAATTCTACAACGCTTTGTTGAGGATGAGGAGGCAAAAAGAGGCTATCTTTTGACTAAAACTCCTTTGATGGCGAAAAGTGATTTATATAAGATTTCAGGTCATTGGTTTCACTATAAAGAGGGAATGTTTGTAATGGGTGATGAGGAAAAGGATGATGAAGTTTTTGCTTTGCGTCCTATGACTTGTCCGTTCCAGTATCAGGTTTTCTTGAACAGACAGCGTTCATACAGGGATTTGCCAATGCGATTGGGTGAAACTTCAACACTTTTCAGAAATGAGGACAGTGGTGAAATGCATGGTCTTATCAGAGTAAGACAGTTCACTATTTCTGAGGGGCATTTGATTTGCACACCTGAACAACTAGAGGATGAGTTTAGGGGCTGCGTGGAGTTGGCAAACTATATTCTTGAAACATTGGGGCTTTTAGAGGATGTCACTTACCGCTTCTCTAAATGGGACCCAGATAACAGGGAAAAGTATATTGGAACTGATGAGCAGTGGGATGAGGCACAAGGTATGATGGAGAAAATCCTTGACCATTTAGGTATAAAGTATTCCATTGGTATTGGTGAAGCTGCGTTTTATGGTCCTAAGCTTGATATTCAGATTAAGAATGTTCATGGAAAAGAGGATACGCTTATAACAATACAGATTGACCAGATGCTTGCAGAAAAGTTTGGCATGGAATATGTAGATGCTGATGGAACAAAGAAAAATCCATATATTATTCATAGGACATCACTTGGCTGTTATGAGAGAACTCTTGCGTTGCTTATTGAGAAATATGCTGGAGCATTCCCATTATGGCTTGCTCCTGAACAGGTTAAGCTCATTCCTATTGCTGATAGGCATTTAGATTATACAAATGAGGTTGCAGAAAAGCTGAAGGCAATGAATATTCGTTGTTCTGTTGATGACAGAGCTGAAAAGGTTGGTTATAAAATCAGACAGGCACAGCTTGAAAAGATTCCATACATGATAATTATAGGTGACAGTGAAGTACAGGAAAAAACTGTTGCAGTGCGTTCACGCAGAGATGGGGATTTAGGCACAATGTCATTTGGAGAACTTGCTGAAAGATTGACTGAGGAAATTGCAACTAAGAAGAGATAGATATAAACCAAACCCAAAGCGTTTTGCTTTGGGTTTTTTGTTTGCTTATTCGATAAGATAAAAGCCGACTGCTGAGATGGCATAAATTGAGATTAGTTTTAAGCCCTCAAGCCAGTTTGTTTTTCCAGAGGAAACAATCTGGTTTGCGATAAGTACGCTTACTCCGAAAATAAATAATTCAATCGGCTTGAAAATAATGCTCATTGGAGAGAAAACCATACTCATAATTACAAGTAAGGGTATAACAAATAACGCAATCTGAAGGCTTGAACCAACTGCTATTTCTATTGAAATATCCATTTTATTTTTCATTGCCATCATAATTGCTGTACTATGCTCTGCGGCATTTCCTACAATTGGTATCACAATAAGTCCTACAAATATTTTAGTAACATTAACAGCATTTGTCATTGACTCTATATTTGATACTAAAATTTCTGACATGGTAGCAATAAAGACTGTAGCCACTCCTAAAATGGTAATACTAACTGGCAAAGACCATTTTGAATCTATATCCTCTGCGTGTTCAACACCATAGAGGTCCTTTTGAGTTTTAAATGAGTAAATTAAACCTATAACATATACTGTTAGCAGAATACCACTGACAATCAAGCTAAAGCTCTGGTATTTTGTTGTAAAATCTTGTTCAGAGATTGAGTTTGTATATGTAAACACAGCTGGTACTGATAGGCCAACAACTGCAAACAGTAGCATAGTAGATGTGAAATTCCCTTGTTGAGCGTCAAAATGCAGTTCCTTATGCTTTAACCCACCTGCAAAAATACTGCAACCCAAAACCAATAGGATATTGCCTAAAACTGAACCGGCAAGTGATGCCTTAACAATATCAAATATTCCAGCTTTCAATGCAAAAAAACAAATTATCAGCTCTGTCGCATTTCCAAAGGTAGCGTTTAGAAATCCACCTAATCTAGGTCCTGTTATTGCAGCTAATTCCTCAGTCGCCATGCCTAGATAGCCAGCAAGGGGAATTATAGCAAGGCATGTTATAAAGAAAACCAATGTTGTATTCCAGTTTAAAAAAGCACCTATAATTGAAATGGGTACAAAGACTAACAGATATCGTAAGTATTTCATTGTTATATCTCCTTACAAAGCTGATTCAAAGCATGTTGTATTATACAATAATATGAAATTCAACAATATTCTGTTACTGTATGCCTTATTAAGCCACATCTGTATGACGAAAAATTCTGCATTACTTACTGCTGTTATTCGATATAAAAACTCCTTGATAAGACTTTACTTATCAAGGAGCTAATTTTTTATTAGTAAGTTTATTTATTTGCTTTAGCAGCAGCTAAATCAGCCAATGCATCCTTTCTTGAAAGATTAATTCTGCCCTGACTGTCAATTTCCATAACCTTTACAACAATTTCATCGCCAATGGATACGATATCCTCAACCTTTTCTACTCTTGAATTATCGAGCTTAGAGATATGCACTAAGCCGTCCTTTCCAGGAGCGATTTCAACAAAGGCGCCAAAATTCATAATGCGTACAACCTTACCCTTATAGATTGCACCAACCTCAGGGTCGTTTGCAATTGTTTCAATAATTTGTAATGCTTTCTTTGCATTATCCATATCAACGCCTGAGATAAATACATTTCCATCTTCGCTAATGTCAATTTTTACTTCACATTCAGAGGAAATCTTTTGAATAATCTTACCGCCTTGTCCAATTACATCTCTGATTTTATCTACATTAATTGTAGTCTGCAACATCTTTGGAGCATATTTTCCAACAGTTGCTCTTGGTTTATCTATCGCCTTAAGCATAATTTCATCAAGGATATAGCAGCGAGCTTTGCGTGTTTTTTCAAACGCATCTCTTATAATATCAATAGTTAAGCCGTCAATTTTTATATCAACCTGTATTGAGGTAATACCCTTATGAGTACCACCAACCTTGAAGTCCATATCGCCAAAGAAGTCCTCAACACCTTGAATATCAACCATAGTCATCCATCTGTCGCCCTCTGTTATAAGTCCACATGAAATACCAGCAACAGGAGCCTTTATCGGTACACCTGCGTCCATAAGTGCAAGTGTAGAACCACAGATTGCACCCTGTGATGTTGAACCATTGGAGGATAGAACCTCAGAAACAAGTCTGATTGCATAAGGAAACTCTTCGACACTTGGGAGTACTGCCTCCAAAGCCTTTTCAGCTAATGCACCATGTCCGATTTCGCGACGACCAGGACCTCTGCTAGGCTTGGTTTCTCCAACGGAATATGAAGGAAAATTATAATGATGCATATATCTTTTTGATACTTCCTCATCAATTCCGTCCATTTTCTGAGAATCACTTATTGAGCCCAATGTAGCGACAGTTAAAACCTGAGTTTGTCCTCTTGTAAACAAGGCTGAACCATGTACTCTTGGCAATAAACCAACCTCTGCTGCAAGTGGTCTGATTTCATCAAGTCCTCTGCCGTCAACGCGTTTCCCATCATCTAACAACCAACGTCTTACTACATATTTTTGTAGCTGATAGATGCACTCGTCTATCATAGTAGTCTGTTCAGGATAAATCTCATCAAATTTTTCATGAATTTCGTCTTTAATAGGAGTTAATCTCTCTTCACGAATATTTTTATCATTTGTATCAAGTGCATAGCGAATTTTATCAATTGCAAATTCACTTATAGCATTATACATATCCTTGTCTACTTGCTGTGATTCAAATTCAAACTTTGGTTTACCTATCTCAGCTACAATTTCATTGATGAATGCTATCAGCTTTTTAATCTCCTCATGTCCTGTTTCAATAGCTTTCAGCATGGTTTCCTCATCAACTTGATTTGCTGCAGCCTCAATCATAACAACCTTTTCCATAGTTGCAGCAAGTGTGAGATTTAAATCATTTTTTTCTCTTTGCTTAAGTGTAGGATTAAGCACAATTTCGCCATCAACAAGTCCAATGCTGATGCCGCCAATAGGTCCATTAAAAGGAATATCTGAAATTGAAATGGCAATTGAAGTTGCAATCATACCTACTATTTCAGGCACATTATCAGGTTCAACTGCAAGCACTGTCATAACAACAGATACATCATTTCTCATATCGCTGGGGAACAATGGTCTGATTGGTCTGTCAACTACTCTTGATGCAAGAATAGCCTTATCGGAAGGCTTTCCTTCACGCTTTATAAATGAGCCGGGAATTTTGCCGACTGAATACAAACGCTCCTCATAATCAACAGAAAGAGGGAAGAAATCGACACCCTCTCTTGGCTTCTCACTTGCTGTTACATTAGCCATAACAACAGTTTCGCCATAACGAACCCAGCACGAACCATTTGCTAACTGACAGGTTTTACCTGTTTCTACAACAAGCTCTCGACCTGCATAAGTTGTTTTAAAAACTCTGTAATTTTCAAACATAAACTGCCTCCTGTTTTTAATGACAGTAGCTTTAGCAATAAACCTCAATTCCTGATAAGTCAAGACGCAAGGTTTAATGCTAAAAAAACCACCGTCATTATATAATGCCCGTATTTATTACAAACATTATTAAAAATTATTACCTATTTACATATGTCAGATACGCTGAAAAGGCAGAAAGGAAAAATTCCCAACTGCCTTTGCAAAATTTTACTTACGAATACCAAGCTTAGCGATAATTTCGCGGTATCTGTTAATATCCTTCTTCATTAGATACTGTAGAAGGTTACGCCTGTGACCAACCATTTTAAGCAAGCCTCTGCGAGAATGATGGTCCTTTTTGTGAACCTTTAGATGTTCAGTCAAATCATTGATTCTCTTTGTAAGGATTGCAATCTGAACCTCAGGAGAACCTGTATCATTTTCATGAGTGCGATTTGCTTCAATAATTGCAGCCTTTTCACTTTTTTGTAGCATAATTTCACCTCTTTTAAATTATTCACCATTAACTTAGAATAAGGCAGGTAAACTCCTTTTAAACAAGGCTTAATCCTTAATCCAAGTAAACGGAATGAATATATTATAGCACAACAATTCTACTTTGTAAATGCTTTTTTCAATTTTTTTAACAAATTTATGCTTATTCTATACATCAAATGCATTTATACTGGAATTCATGGGTATTTATATTATTTTTCAAAGAAATCATATTTTGCAAAAACAAAAGAATAAATACTAACACATTCAAAGACTTGACATAAATACAATTTATATGATATAATATAATAAAAAATACTAATATCATTATTTTTAACCATTTAATTGGGTTAATAATCTAACGGATATTTACATTTAAAGGTACTTTATTGTCAAAACAATTTTTGGGAGGAAGCTCATGAAAAGAACAGGTATTGTCAGAAGAGTTGATGAATTGGGAAGAATTGTCTTACCTAAGGAATTAAGACGAACTATGGAGATTGACGTTAAGGACCCAATAGAAATTTATACTGATAATGAGTATATTATCGTTAAAAAATATACTCCTAACTGTACATTCTGCGGAAGCTCTGAATCAATTGGTGAATTTAAAGAAAAATATGTTTGTGCTGATTGCATGAGAGAATTGAAAAGCAAAGACTAAAATCCATTGAGTATTTTACATAACTACATAATTAAAATATAAAATCGAATTAACTTTCAAACTCATATTTCAAGTTGATGAAATATGGGTTTTTATTTCTGATAAATTTAAAATATACCACAATAAAATTCTTTTTTTACTTGTAAAATGGAATGAGAAGTGATATAATTAAAATGTTTACGGAGTCTGACAAAAGGAGGGGAACGAAATGAAAAAAATTCTTGACAATGCATGGACAAAACATATTTTCTCTTTTTTTAGCATATTTTACGCTATAATTGTTTATGCTTTTTCGTTTTTTTCACTGTTCTATACTGTTGCGTTAGAGGATAAAATATCCTTTTCCATGTTATTGCTAGGGATTACACTTTTTTTTGGTACAATTATGATTTATACACGAAAAGAAGTAGTTACCCGAGTTATTACAATGCTTATGATGCCGGCGATTTTGCCGATAATTTTGTTTTATTTTGGTGAATGGGTAATAATTATTCCAATCTGCACAATGGTTATAGTAATGTTTTTTGTGTGTGGAGCAACGGAGAAAACCAAGACTATTCTTGGTACGATTTTTTTATTGTTTTATATCTTTGGCGCGCTGGGATATTTTTTACTTACAACGCTTTTTTCAACTGATTATAAAGAAAAGGTTATACGAAGCCATATAATATCGCAAACAGGTTCCTATCGCTGTTATGTTACGGACGCTGATTCAAATTCGACCTTAGGTACTAGGGTATATGTAGAGCCGAATGATTACGATATTTCAAATGATTTTGTAACATTTGAGGCAAAGGGATATAAGGTAAAGGTATATGTTGATAATAGTATCGGCAGGAAAAGCGGGTATGATTTACAGATTGAATGGCGTATTGAAAAACGTGATAATATAGTTGCGCATCTACTTAGTTTAAATCCGGAACTTCAATTGTATTTAAGCAAGGAGCAGTTAAAGAAAATAAATCGAAAGGAAACGGATAAGGTTTATTTAAGAGAGTTGACTGCAAAGGATTACGAATTATTGGGAGTTCCAGAAGAGGGCGATGTCATGTATATTGATGGTGAAGTGAGGTTTAGATACTTTACTGCAATTCTTGATGAGAGCTTTGGTATTTCAAATAGAAAGATTATTTTTTAGCATTGCGATATTATGAAAATAAATCCACAAGCATACTTTTGCAATTTGTGGATTTTTTCTATTTAAAAAAGCACTTATAAAATATAAGTGCTTTAAAAATATATTAGGGGAAAAGCTTTTGTTTCATTACTGATAACAAAAACACCTGCTGAGGATTTAAGCTTTAAACAAAAAGCAAACCCTGATAATAATCAAGGTTTGCTAAGAGCATCACCATATTATATTATGGTGAGACATGAGGGATTCGAACCCTCGACCCTACGCTTAAAAGGCGTATGCTCTGCCAGCTGAGCTAATGTCTCAAACCTGCTGTGCCAAAGCTGTTTTAACCCTGACAACATTGTTCATTATATCAAATAATAATTTCAATGTCAATACTTTTTTTAATTTTTTTAAATTATTATTTATTTTGCAGGTTTTAGACATTATTATGTGGACATTTATATAGTTATATGACAAAAAACAACCTCACAAGCAGTGCACTGAAAATAAAACCTGTTAAATCTCCGGATAATGAGCATAATAAAGTATGGCGTGTCTTTTTCACTTTAGTTACACTGTAATATACTGCTATGGTATAAAATGTAGTTTCAGTTGAGCCCATCATAACGCTTGCAACGCGTCCTGCAAAGCTGTCTGGACCGTAATCATTTAGTATTGATTCAAAGACTGCTAAACCGCCACTGCCTGAGATAGGTCGGATAAGTGCCAGTGCAACACATTCGGCTGGAAATCCCAGTTTGTGAATTATAGGTGCTACTGTGGTAGTTATCAGCTCCAATCCGCCCGACGCCTTAAACATTCCAATTGCAGTCATTAGTGCAATTAGGGTGGGCATTATTTCCACCCCAACCTTTAGGTTTTCCTTTGCACCTTCAATAAATTCACTAAAAACATCAACTTTTTTAATTAATCCTATAATAAGTATTAATCCTATAAAAATGGGTAATATATATGATGATAAATTCATTTCCTACTCCTTATCGAATTTATTATTTTTGCAAGTGTAATTGCAACTGTTAATGAAATTAGTGAATTTAACAGAATTAAAGGAAGGACATCAAGAGGATAAGGAGAGCCATGCTTAAGCCTAAGCATAGCGACAGTAGTCGGTATCAGTGTTATAGAGGCTGTGTTTAATACTGTAAATATAACCATGTTGTCAGACGCGGTACCTGATGTTTTTTCCTCCTTCTCAAGCTCCTTCATTGCCTCCAGTCCGAAAGGAGTAGCGGCATTACCTAATCCAAGTATATTTGCTATAACATTCATTGAAATAGCCTTATATGCTTTGCCGTTAAAGTTAAGGTCTTTGAACAACAGCTTTGCTATTGGTTTAAACAGGGAGGATAACATCTTTGTTATATCAGCTTTATCAGCAATTTTTAAAATGCCTCCCCAGACGCACATCCCGCCAATCATATATAGTGACAGTTCAATAGCATTTACACCTTCTTGTAATACAGCGTTGGATACTTCATCAATATTTCCAGATACTATACCAAAAAATATAGAGACAATTATCATGAATCCGAATACAAATTTCATCATTTTTTATACACACTCCGTTATGTATATTCGCTTTTAACTGTTGTTAGTTTAAACTGTTATAGTGAAAATGCTGATATAATTGTTTAAAATATATGAAAAATGCACAAAATAACTTTAAAATATTGCATAAATGGTAAAATATTTAAAACTTTAAAAAATTCCGTAAAAATGCTTGACAAAATAGGTCGAAAAGATGTATACTTGATGTAGTAAATGGAAACTATGTACGAAAAACTCAATATGAATATTATAATAGGATAGGAGGAGTTTAAATGAAATCAACAGGAATCGTAAGAAAAATCGATGAATTAGGTAGAATTGTTCTACCAATTGAGTTAAGACGAACACTTGATATTGCTGAAAAGGACGCTTTGGAAATTTATGTAGACCAGGATTCAATCATACTTAAGAAGTATAAATCTTCATGCGTATTTTGTGGAAGCAACGAAGATTTAGGCGACTTTAAAACTAAGTGTGTTTGTGCAGTTTGCATGAAGGAACTAAAAGAAGAATAGTTTCAAAATTATTGTACGTTGAGTTTTATTTCTTTAGAACTTATCTTTTATAGATAAGTTCTCTTTTTTTGTTTTAATGTAAAATCATTTCTTTACACTGTTGTATTTTGGTTGGTTTAGACAATAAAATTCACTCTGCTCCTATGACGGACCAGAGTGAATTTCTTTAAGTAGACTTAAATCATAAATAATAATTCTAAATATGTTGGGAAAGGCCATAATGTATCAGGTATAATAGTTTCTAGCTCATCTGCTAAAGCTCTCAATGACTGCATGCTAGGAAGTATTTCATTTTTACAGAACATGGATAATTCCTGTGAGCCATTGCAATTTTTTGAATCTATTATTTTTTGGTTTAGAACGGAAATCGCTTCATCCAAGCTGTTTGTGATATCAGAAAGTCTGCGTACTAGCTTTTCTTCTGCACCACCTTCAATACCAATGGCTTTCTTTGCAATTACAGTATCACATAATTCTTTTGTATACTTTATAGCAGCAGGTAAAATTTGCTTATTAGCCATATCCAGCATAGTTAACGCTTCAATGTTTATAACCTTATTGTAATTATCAAGCAGAATTTCAGTTCTTGACGCTATCTCAGCCCTTGTATAAATTTTAAACTTTTCAAATACGCTGACATATTCGTCCTTTAAATAATGAGGCAACGCATCAGCAGTAGTCGGAAGATTTGGCAAACCTCGTCTTTCAGCCTCAGCAATCCATTCCTCAGAATAGCCATTGCCGTTAAAGATAATGCTTTTATGTTCTTTGATTGTTCTTGCCATGAGTTGTCGCAATGCTGATTCAAAGTTATCAGCTTGTTCAAGTTCGTCTGCAAATTCACTAAGAACCTGTGCTACAATGGTATTGATAATGGTGTTAACACATGAAATTGAGTCAGAAGAACCAAGCATTCTGTATTCAAATTTATTACCTGTAAATGCAAATGGTGATGTTCTGTTTCTGTCGGTGGTATCCTTAGGGAAGTTTGGTAGTGCGTCTACACCGATAACAAATTCCTGATTAGTTGGTGCTACATAGGTTTTACCTTTTTCTAATGCATTAAGAACGCCCTCTAGGTTACTTCCGATAAAAATAGAAACGATAGCAGGAGGAGCCTCATTAGCACCTAAACGGTGGTCATTTCCAGCGCTGGCAGCTGATAGCCTTAGAAGTGGCGCATAAGTATGAACGGCCTTTATGATAGCACATAGGAATAGGAGAAATTGAAGATTTTCTTGTGGAGTATCACCCGGATCAAGAAGATTTTGCCCATCATTTGCCAATAGTGACCAATTATTATGCTTACCTGAACCATTAACTCCAGCAAAAGGCTTTTCGTGCAACAGACATACCAGACCATGCTTTAATGCTGTTTTTTTCATCAATTCCATAGTGAGCTGATTATGGTCAGCAGCAATGTTAGCAGTAGTAAATAAAGGAGCAAGCTCATGCTGTGCAGGAGCAGCCTCATTGTGTTCAGTTTTGGCATAAACTCCGAGTTTCCAAAGCTCCATGTCCAAATCCTTCATAAAGTCGGAAACTCGTTTTTTAATATTTCCAAAGTAGTGGTCTTCAAGCTCCTGTCCTTTAGGAGGCTTTGCTCCAAAAAGGGTTCTGCCTGTAAGCACTAAGTCTTTACGCTGATCAAATAATTTCTTATCAATCAGGAAATATTCCTGTTCAGCACCAACAGTTGTTATTACTCTTGTTGCAGTAGTATTTCCAAATAACTTCAAAATTCTTAAGGCTTGCTGATTAATAACCTCCATTGAGCGGAGAAGAGGAGTTTTTTTATCAAGGATTTCACCTGTATATGAGCAGAATGCAGTAGGGATATAAAGTGAATTATCCTTTATAAAGGCATTGGATGTAGGGTCCCAAGCAGTGTAACCCCTTGCCTCAAATGTTGCTCTTAATCCACCAGATGGGAATGAGGAGGCATCCGGTTCACCCTTTACAAGCTCCTTACCTGAAAAGTCAAGAATTGCTTTGCCGTTTTCAGCAGCAGATAAGAAGGAGTCATGCTTTTCAGCAGTAATACCAGTCATTGGCTGGAACCAATGTGTATAATGAGTAGCTCCTTTTTCAACAGCCCAATCTTTCATAGCATTAGCAACAATATCTGCAACACTGTTATCTAAAGCTGTTCCTAAATTTTTGGTTTTCATAACAGCTTCATAAACCTTTTTAGGGAGTCTATCTCTCATTACAGTTTCATTAAAAACATTGCAACCAAAATATTCGGAGATATTTTGCTGTTTAGCAGTTTCGGACATAAAAAATCCTCCTTAAAATAAAAGGAGTTTCAAATATAAGGCAAGGGAAATTGCCTCATACTGAAACGCCATTGTTTCTGATATTTACATTTAATTTTAATTTTATTTTATAGTATGTTTATAGGTTTGTCAATAGTAATTTAATAATTTAGAAGTGTCTACAAAATGAATTAATAATTTGAGCAGCTTTTAGATACTAATCACTATGTTACATAAAAAGAAAGCTAATATTTGCCTGATGTTTACAGTTGAATAAAAACACTTTACAAATATATCCACAAAACAAGTATTGACAAAATTCATTTTAATGTGGTATAGTTATATCAGAAATACAATTGTTTTCGTGTGGTGGACTGTATTTAATTATTTATAAGACGGAGTGTTGTTTCGATGAACGAAAAACCACAACTTGTTCTTGTTGATTCAAAAGTACTTCCTGAGGTTATTACAAAAGTTATTGAGGTTAAGAAATTGCTTGCTAATAAGGAAGAAAAAAGCTCTGCTGCTGCGTGTAAAAGAGTTGGTATTTCCAGAAGTGCATTTTATAAGTATAAAGATTCGATTTATTCCTATGACAAGGAGTTTACGAATAGGATTATTACTATTTATGCAGAGCTTAAGGATGAACCTGGAGTATTGTCAAGTGTTTTAGTCTTACTTCATCAGCTTAATGCAAATATTTTGACAGTTAACCAGACAATCCCGATTGATGGGGTTGCAGCGGTTACCATTTCTTTGCGTTTAAATGGTTCAATGGATGAGATTTATACGATTAAGGCAGGCATTTCACAGCTTACAGGCGTTGTAGATGTTAAAATTTTATCAAGTGAATGAAGGAGAAATTTATAAATGGCGAAGGTTGCAGTATTAGGTTACGGTGTTGTTGGTTCTGGTGTTGTCGATTTATTCTATAAGAATAAACATCAGATAGAAAAAAAAGCGGGAGAAGAGGTTGAAATTAAGTATATTCTTGATATCAGGGATTTTCCAGATAGCCCATATAAGGACAAGCTGGTTAAGGATTTTAATATTATAGTTAATGATGATGATATAAAGGTTGTTGCTGAATGTATGGGAGGTCTTGAGCCTGCATACAGCTTTGTCAAGGCTTGCCTTGAAAAGGGTAAAAGTGTTTCAACATCAAATAAGGAGCTTGTTGCAGAAAAGGGTGCAGAGTTGCTTGCTATTGCAAAGAAAATGGACTGTAACTTTTTCTTTGAGGCAAGTGTTGGTGGAGCAATTCCGATAATTCGCCCATTACATAGATGTCTTGGTGCGAATGAAATAAAGGAGATATCGGGAATACTAAACGGTACAACTAATTTTATTCTCACTAAGATGATTAATGAACAGATGAGTTTTGAGGATGCTTTAAATCTGGCACAGAGCTTAGGTTACGCTGAAAAGGACCCGACAGATGATGTCGATGGAAATGATGCATGTAGAAAAATATGTATTCTGGCATCATTGGCGTTTGGAAAGCATGTTTATCCGAAAAGCGTTTATACAAAAGGTATAAGAGATATTGCCTTAAAGGATGTTGAGTTTGCAAAAGCATGGGGTGGCTCAATTAAACTGATAGGAAGCGTAAAAAAACTGGATAGTGGAAAAATTCATATTTCAGTTGAGCCAAAGCTTGTTCCATATTCTAACCTTATTTCAAGAGTTGATGATGTATTCAATGCAGTTATGGTTGTTGGTGACGCAGTGGATAAGACCATGTTTTATGGAAGAGGTGCTGGTAAATTTCCGACAGCGAGTGCTGTTGTGGCTGACCTCATTGAGTCAATCAAGCATGATAGAATGGTGTTCTCACAGTATTGGGGGGAAAGCACTGACAGCAATTATGTTGAGGAATATTGCAAAGCACAGTCAAGAATGTATTTCCGCGTGGATAAAATGAATTCGGATTTGTTTGGCGATGTTGAGTATATTTCAGCTGATGATAATGACGAAATTGCATTTGTTACGCATATAATGTGTATTAAGGATGCCGTTAAACTTAAAATAAAGCTTGAAGAAAACGGAATAAAGGTAAAGTCAATGATTTCTGTTCTGGATATTGATTAGAAGGAGATTTATGTGATAAAGATACAGATTCCTGCAACTAGTGCGAATTTAGGAGCAGGCTTTGATGCACTTGGACTGGCTCTGAATTATTATAATTATGTGCAGATGGAAGAATATGACGGAGTGGATATATCCTCTCTTGATGGAGTCGATGTACCTGCTGACGAAAATAATCTGATATATAAATCGGCAAAATCGCTTTATGAGGTATGTGGAAAGCAGTTTACGGGACTAAAGATTATACAGGAAAATAATATCCCCATGACAAGAGGGCTGGGAAGCAGTTCTGCTTGTATTATTGCGGGGCTTATCGGTGCGAATATTCTTATGGGAAAGCCGCTTACACTTGATGATTTGGTTAATTTATCTGCACAGATGGAGGGGCATCCTGATAATACAGCACCAGCATTATTGGGGGGAATTGTTACTGCTGTTTTTGATGGTAAGCGTGTGCATTGGGTAAAGCAGGAGGTACATGCTGCTTTAAAATTTGTTGTGGCTATTCCAGATTTTGAGTTATGTACTGAAAAGGCAAGGGGCTGCTTGCCAAAGGAGGTATCTCATAAGGACGCTGTTTATAATTTATCTCGTGCGGCGTTGTTTTCAGCATCACTTTTGACTGGAAAATATGAAAATCTTAGAACAGCAGTTGATGACAGGCTTCACCAGCCCTATCGCATAGAGTTTATACCTTACGCAAAATATGTTTTCGATTTGGCGTATAGTCTTGGTGCTTATGCTGTTTATATAAGTGGTGCAGGTCCGTCGATTATGTCAATTGTAGATGAAAAGAATGATTTCTTTTTGGGAAAGCTAAGGTTTGCGCTGGAGAGGCATGGACTTAATGGCTGGCAGGTTAAAATGCTTGAAATTGATAATAATGGAACAATATTAGTGTAAAAGCAAAGGCTGAATGAATTTCATTCAGCCTGTTTTATTTCTTTACATTCTTAACTCTGCACCCATTTCAGCAAGTGCCTTTAATACTCGCTTCATTGCTGCATCAGCCTGTTCATCTGTTAAAGTACCCTCATGTGAACGCATGGAAATTGAGTAGGAAACACTCTTTTTGCCCTGTTCAATCTGCTGTCCCTTATAGACATCGAATAGCGTAACCTTTTCAAGAATATTTCCAACAGCTTTTTTAATTACCTTTTCAAGCTCTGCAACAGGAATATCATCATTGCAAACCAGACTTAAATCCCTTGTTGTAGCAGGATATTTTGGCAATGGTTTATATGTTATCTCTGTTTTTGCAAGCTCCATCATTTCAGGGATATTTAGTTTAGCAACATAGGTTCTCACGCCGATTTCATAGTTATCAGCAACTGATGGATGCACTTCACCAAATATTCCGAAGGCAGTACCATTTTTAATAATAACAGCACTTCTGCCCGGATGGAAAGCAGATGCCTCATCAAAGCTGCAATTTTCATGACAACGCACTAATTCATAATCATCTATTCCTAAATAGTCAAGCAAAGCTGTAATTATGCCTTTTAGTTCATAGAAGTCTGCATTATCGCCGTAAAGACCTATTGTAAGACGGAGAAGTTCTTCTGGCAATCTGTCAGGTGCTGTTGGGGTATATTCCTTGCCCACCTCAAAGAGTTTTGCAGCTTCATTTCTGTTATTATAGTTTCTGGATAGGATTTCAAGCATTGATGGAATGAGTGTAGTCCTCATAATGCTTGTATCCTCACCTAAAGGATTAGCAATTTTAACAGTATGCCTTAATGCACTGACTTCTGGCAGGTTGATTTTATCAAAATATCTAGGGGATATGAATGAATATGTTGAGATTTCATAGCAACCTAGTGATATCATAGTAGATAAAATTTTGTCAGTAAACTTCTGAATAGGAGTGAGCTGTGATTCAGCAAAACCTTTGAAGGTAGTTGATGGGATATTGTTATAGCCATAAATTCTTGCGATTTCTTCAGCGATATCAGCCTTGCCCTCAATATCGTTTCTAAAGCTAGGCACTGTAATTTTACCATTTTCAACAATGAAATCAAGGCTTGTTAAATATTTTATCATATCACTTTCAGGGATATTGGTTCCAAGAAAGCTGTTTATCCATTCAGGCTTAAAATCAACAACTTTAGGTGTTTTGTCAATATAATCCTCATCAATGATTCCGCCGACAATTTCTCCCGCACCAAGCTGTTCAACAAGTTCAAATGCTCTGTGTAAAGCAACTAAGGCACTGTTTTTATCCAAGCCCTTTTCAAATCTTGCACTTGCATCAGTACGCATACCAAGCTTTTTAGCTGTTTTTCTGATGGATACAGGGTCAAAATATGCAGACTCAAATACAACGGTATTTGTATCGTCCATAATTCCGCTGTATTCACCACCCATTACACCAGCAACACCGATTGGTTTATTTGCGTCAGCAATTATAAGCATATCATCGGAAAGTATGCGTTCAATGCCATCAAGGGTTGTTATCTTTTCGTTGTTTATTGCATTTCTGATTTTAATTTCAGCACCATCAACATATCTTAAATCAAAAGCATGCATTGGCTGTCCGTATTCAAGCATAACATAGTTTGTGATATCAACAAAATTATTGATGGGACGAATACCACTTGCTCTTAAACGCTCCCTCATCCAACGAGGAGATGGCTCTATTTTTACATTTTTAACAAGCCCAGCACAGTAACGCTTACACAAATCCTTGTTTTCAATAGTTACCTTTAAGCTGTCGATTATATTTTCTGAATTTGCAGAAAAGCTAGGAGTTTTAACGGTATATTCAGTACCAAATGTGGCTGCAGTCTCTCTTGCAAGGCCAATTACAGATAAGCAGTCAGGCCTGTTTGAGGTGATTTCAAATTCAACAGAGGTATCATCCAAGCCTATTGCAGACTGAATATCTTGTCCTATTTTACAATCCTCCTGAATTATGAAAATTCCATCTTCAATAGCATATGGGAAGTCATGTGTAGTAAGGTTCAACTCACCAAGTGAGCAGAGCATACCATTGCTTTCAACACCACGCAACTTGCCCTTTTTAATTTTTTTGTCACCTGGAAGAGTTGCACCATCAAGAGCGACAGGAACAATATCACCTGCTTTAATATTAGATGCACCTGTGACAATTTGAATAGGATCACCCTTGCCGACATCAATCTGACATATAAGTAGATGGTCGGAGTTTTCATGAGGTGCAACGGAAAGAATTTTTCCAACAACAACATTAGAAATCTCTTCACCCTCAACTGTATAGCCTTCAACCTTTGAACCGCTCATTGTCATACCATGACAGAATTCCTTTATGGGAATATCTTTTTCTATATAATCTGAAAGCCATTTCATAGATAAATTCATAAGTCTTCCTCCTAAATTCTATATGCAATAATGAATCTAATTAAAACTGCTCTAAAAATCTTAAATCATTCTCGTAAAGCAGACGCATATCGTTAATATTGTATCTTCTCATAACAATTCTTTCTAAGCCAAGACCGAATGCGAATCCAGAGTAAATCTCGCTGTCGATACCACAGCCCTCAAGTACTTTAGGGTGTACCATACCAGCACCAAGAACCTCGATATATCCTTCGTTTTTGCAGACACGACAGCCCTTTCCTTGACAGTTAAAGCACATAACATCAACCTCTGCACTGGGCTCAGTGAAAGGGAAGTGGTGTGGGCGGAGTCTGATTTTATAATCATCGCCGTAAAGACGCCTCATAAGTGTTTCAAGTGTACCCTTTAAATCAGCCATAGTTATGCCCTTATCCACAACAAGTCCCTCAATCTGATTAAAAAGAGGGGAATGTGTTGCGTCAACTGCATCAGAGCGATAAACTCGTCCAGGAGAAATTACTCTTATAGGAGGCTTTTGGTTTTCCATTACATGAACCTGAACGGAGGATGTTTGTGTACGGAGAAGAATATTATCTGTTATATAGAATGTGTCCTGAGTATCCCTTGCCGGATGGTCCGGAGGCAGGTTTAACGCCTCGAAGTTATAGTAATCGTATTCAACCTCAGGGCCGTCAGCAATGCTATAACCCATACCGATAAAGATTTCCTTAATTTCATTTGCAACGATTGTAAGAGGATGCAGCTTTCCGATTTGTTTTGTTTTGCCAGGCAAGGTAATGTCAATCGTTTCGTTTTTTATTGCATTATCCTGTTCAATTTGCTTTAATGCCTTTAGCTTTTCGGAAATGGTATTTTCAATATCTTCACGAACCTTGTTTGCAAGCTGTCCGATGATAGGGCGTTCTTCAGCGGATAGCTTACCCATTTGCTTTAAAATAGATGTTATCTCACCCTTTTTGCCAAGATACTTGACTCTTAACGAATCAAGTCCCTTGATATCATCGCAGGAAAGAATTTCTTCCTTAGCCAATGACTCAATCTTTTCTAATTGCTGTTTCATTTAACCACCTCATAAATATAATTGTAAATCATAAAATAAAAAAGTCCTGCCCAAACAGGACAAGACAAATCTTGCTTAAACCACCCATTTTCCAAAGGCAAACACCCTCTTGTCTTTAACGCAGACTTTACGTCACAGCTTACAATTCCTTATTAATGGAACTTAGGCATAGCCACTCGTGAGTGAACTTCAACATTTAAACATAATAGGACTGCTTACAGCCAATGACAATCCCTCTCTGGAATATGCAAAAAAATGTTTACTCTCTCAGTCATCGTGTTATAGAATAAGTATATACAATTTTCAATAAAAATGCAAGTGTTTCTTATTGAAAATTTAAAAAAAATATGATATAATTGTAAAAAGAAAAACTTGAAGGATAAAAAAGGATATTGATAAGATAATATTGAAAAAAGAAAGCGCTTGTTGTAGGTCGGTGTGTATCTTTTAATAGCTTTAGAAAGTAAATTATGCTAAGGATGTTTAATAGTATCCGATGAAATTTATGAAAATGAGTACTATGCTGAATTTTATCATAGAAAATATGGGAGTCAATGCTTATTTTTTCAGCTGAAAAAGTATTGGAAAGCATTAAGCCGTATCTATTAGGGAGAATGAGATTATAATGCGTGTAGGAATTGATATAATTGAAGTTGAACGCATAAAAAGGAGCATGAAAAACAGCCGTTTTTTAAGCAAGGTTTTTTCAAGAGAGGAGTTAGAGCTTTTTGAGCAACGCAGGTATAATCCTGAAACTATTGCTGGAAGGTTCTGCGTTAAGGAGGCTTTTGGAAAAGCCTTAGGAATAGGTGTGAGGGAGTTTGAATTGAATGAAGTGGCAACGCTTAACGATGAGCTTGGAGCGCCATATATAGTTTTAAAGGGGAAAGCGTTGGAGATAGCTGGAGATAAAAATATATCGGTCAGCATAAGTCATACAAAGGAATATGCTACTGCGATAGTCATAATATACTGAGGTAATACTGCTGCTTAAATAATAGGCAGCTTTTTTATTAGGAGGGCTTTATGAATTTAGTTACACCAAAACAAATGAGAGCTTTGGAGGAGCTTTCTGATAAAAATAATTTATCCTATGGACAGCTTATGGAGAATGCTGGCTTATGCCTTGCTAGGGAAATTGAAGAGATATATTGTAAATCAGCTTTAAGTGGGAAGAAAATCATCTTTTTATGTGGTAATGGAAATAACGGTGGGGATTGCTTTGTGGCTACAAGACACCTTATTAATCAGGGCTTTGAGGTTGCAATTGCACTTTTATATGGTATGCCTAAAACTGAGATTGCGTTGAAAGAATTTACAAAGATTAAGGATAAGAATGTGTCTATTATAGCAGAAGATATTCAGATTATGGATACCATAAATCACGCAGATATGGTCGTTGATGGAGTGTTCGGAACGGGTTTTCGTGGTGAGCTTGAGAATAGACTAAAAAAAATATTTGCAGTTAAAACTGCTGCAATAAGGATTGCAGTTGATGTGCCAAGTGGGGGAAATTGTGCTACAGGGGCTGTTTCTGATGGGGTATTTACAGCTGATTATACAGTCTGCTTTGCTTATAAAAAGTTTGGAATGGAGCAATATCCTCTAAAGGAGGTATGCGGAAATATTATAGTTGTGGATATTGGCATACCTAAAGGTTATTATGATACGCTTGAATTTCCTATAAAGGTGATAGATAAGGAGCTAGTTTCAGGGATTATTCCTAAAAGAAAAACTGATTCACATAAGGGCAATTTTGGACGCCTGCTCTGCATTACCGGTAGTGAGCAAATGACCGGTGCAAGCATTATGGCCTGTGAGTCTGCCGTGCGTTGTGGTGTAGGATTGCTTACAGTAACCTCATCAATAAGGACTGCTAATTCAATTTTAACAAGAGTACCTGAGGCAATGATTTTATCTATGGAAACTGATGAAAATGGATTCTATCTTGAAAAAAACTTTGACAAAATTATTGAGCAAAGTAATAAGGCTACTGCAGTTTTAATTGGTTGTGGGCTTGGTGTTACCGATGAAACAAAAAAATTAGTCAGAGAAGTAATAAAAAACATAAGATGTCCTATAATTTTAGATGCTGATGGTATAAACTGTATGGTGGACTGCATAGATATTATAAAGGACAACAAGTCGGAGGTTATTATTACACCTCATCCTGCCGAATTTGCAAGGCTTATCGGTTGTAGAACGGAGGAGGTTCAGTCCGATAGACTTGCATCAGCAGCTGGCTTTACAAGGGAAAGTAATGCTACATTGGTGCTGAAGGGGGCAGGAACGATTGTGGCTGTTTCCGATAAAGCCTATGTAAATATAAACGGAAATCCAGGAATGAGTAAAGGGGGAAGTGGGGATATATTAAGTGGAATGATTGCTTCATTTGTTGCACAGGGAATTAAGTCTGAACAATCAGCAATTTTAAGTGTTTATATGCATGGCAGGGCTGGAGACCTGGCAGCAACCAAGTATTCTCAGCAGGCTATGCTTCCAACGGACATGGTGCAGGAATTACCTTACCTGTTTAATGAACTGGAAATGAGTAATTGATGTTGTGGAATGTCATTTCAAAATTAAGGAGAATCTGCAAAAGTCAAGGATTGTAAAAAGATAAATTAATACCGAAAACGGAGAATGGAGCTTTTTATGAAAAGGATTTTTGCATTGATGTTAGTGGTAATCAGTATTCTTACTTTGTCTGCTTGCGGCAAGGTTGGGAAAGTAAAAAAGGAAATTAAGCCTAAGCTTGACAGCTCTTTTTCATGTAATGTCAAGATGAAGTACGGCGATCTTCTTTCAGAGGCAGAGGTAAAGCGATTTGGAAACGGTGCGTGGGAGGCATATTTCTCACAACCAAATACATTAGCTGGAGTAAAGCTGATGTTTATGGATGATGAGGTAACAGCATCATATAAGGGATTAAGCTTTTCTGTACCAAAATCTGCGTTACCGATAAAGTCCATGATGAGCAATTTATTTAGCATTATTGACGAAACAGCAGCTAAGGATACCATTGAGGTAATTAATGATAAAGAGTATATGGTTATTGAGGGCAGAACTGAGCAGGGTGATTATGAAATCAAGCTAGACAAGGAAACAGGGCTGCTTAACTCATTTGAAATGCCAAATTTAGATTTAGTCATTGAGTTTAGCGACTTTGCATTTGGTGGAATTGGAACTGATATAACAGGAAGTGATATTACTTCTGAAATATCGGATGAGGAAAAATCAATGGGCGAAACGGATATGATGGAAACAACAGATGGTATGGAAACAATCGCTGAAACTGATGAGAAAGTGACAACTGCGCAATAAAATAACAAAAGGTGCTATCATTTAATGACAGCACCTTTTTTATATCAGATATCGAACATTTTTAAAATCTCATTTTTAGATTTTACTCCTATGGAGGTTTCAGTAAGCTCTCCGTTTTTAAAGACTACAAGTGTTGGAATACTCATAATGCTGAATTGGGATGCAAGCTCCCTTTCTTCATCAACATTAACAGAACAAACCTTAATATCCTCGCTGTACTCTTCACCGATTTCTTCAATAATAGGGGATAGCATTCTGCATGGACCACACCAAGCAGCCCAAAAATCAATTAGGACAGGTTTATTTGACTTGAGAACCTCATTCTCAAAATTATTTTTTGTTAATACAGTAACCGACATATTTATACCTCCTTATATTCACTTTAACACCATTATAACCGTAAAATTGCGTTATTTCTGTAACTGAGTTACATATAAATAATACATATTATAATCTATTTAAATAATATTATTCATGGTGCTTAATTAGGCCTATTAATTTTGTAATTTCTAGCACAACAACAGGAGTTATTGAAAGTCCTAGTACAATTAAATACATAAATGGTTTGAGTAGAGTTAAGCCAAATACATTTGCGATTGGTGGAACAAGTGATACTAGGAGAACGAGTATCAGAGAAAGTAATGCTGCACCGCTTAAATATTTGTTGGTGAATGGTCCTATTTTGAAAATAGAACGGTTAGAACGCATATTGAACGAGTGAAATACCTGAGTCAGAGCCAAAGTCATAAACGCCATTGTTCTGCCAGTTGCTATATCCTTTGAATATTTCCAGCCAAAGAAGAATGCAAATAGAGTTAATAATGCGAACATAAGACCTTGAAAAACTATTCGGATACCTAATCCGTTTGCAAAAATGCTTTCATTCTTTTGCTTTGGTTTTTTATTCATTATATCCTTATCAACAGGCTCCATGCCTAAAGCAATTGCAGGTAGGCCATCTGTTACAAGGTTAATCCATAGCAGCTGTGTTGAAAGCAAAGGAGATTCATGCCAGATAAGCATTGAAAAAAATACAGTAAGAATTTCTCCAATATTTGTACCTAAAAGGAATGCAACAACCTTTTTAATATTATCGTAAATGCCGCGACCTTCCTCGACAGCCTTTACAATTGTAGCAAAATTGTCATCAGTTAAGGTCATATCTGCTGCACCCTTCGCAACATCGGTACCTGTAATACCCATTGCACAACCAATATCAGCAGCTTTAAGTGCAGGTGCGTCGTTAACACCATCTCCTGTCATGGAAACGACTTCACCCTTTGCCTGCCATGCTTTAACTATTCTGATTTTATCCTCAGGAGATACTCTAGCGTAAACGGAAATATTTCTTACATTTTCACTTAGTTCCTCATCAGACATTGCCTGGAGTTCAGCGCCCGTAATAGCTTTATCGCCATCCTTTAAAATACCTAATTCTTTAGCAATTGCAGATGCAGTAACAATATGGTCACCCGTAATCATAACAGGCTTAATCCCAGCCCTTATACAGGTAGCAACAGCATCCTTTGCCTCCGCTCTTGGAGGGTCAATCATTCCAACAAGCCCCATGAAGATTAGACCGTTTTCAAGTTCATCTGTGGTAGGTTCAGCTGAAAGGGTATCGATTTCCTTATAGGCAACTGCAATAACCCTAAGAGCGTCTTTACTCATATTTTCGGCAACTTCCTTTGCCTTCTCAATATTGCCGCTGATACATTTGCCGACCAAAACATCAACTGCACCTTTTACAATTACCACTGTTTTACCATTGATATTGTTAACGGTTGTCATTAGCTTTCTGTCAGAATCAAATGGGAGTGTAGCAAGTCTTGGAAACTTCTGATTTAACTCCTCCTTGCTCATACCATTTTTATATGCAGCAAGCACTATTGATGTTTCAGTAGGGTCACCTAGATGCTTTTCATCTCCATTATCAAAAACAACGGAACCATCGCTGCAAAGAGTTGCATGCATAAGCAAGTTTTTTATCTCATCAGAATTTTTGTCACTGATTTGCTCAATGTTACCTGTCTTATCCTCATAAGCAGTAACCAATGTCATTCTGTTTTGCGTAAGGGTTCCTGTTTTATCAGAGCAGATTACAGACGCACTTCCCAATGTTTCAACAGCAGGAAGTCTTTTTATAATCGCATTTTGCTTAACCATACGCTGAACACCGATTGATAAAACAATGGTAACGATTGCGGGCAGTCCCTCAGGAATTGCTGATACTGCAAGTGATACAGAAGTCATAAAGATATCCATAAGTGATATTTTGTTAAGCAGACCGATAACAAATATAATTGCACAAGCTGTCAATGCTATAATACCAAGATATTTACCTAATGCCGCTAGTCTTTGCTGAAGGGGAGTCTGCACTTCCTTTTCTCTTTCAAGCATACCAGCGATTTTACCCATTTCAGTATTCATGCCTGTTGAAGTAACAACAGCAGTTGCTGTTCCGTAGGTTATACTGCAACCTGAGTAAACCATATTAGTTCGGTCACCAATTGGAGCATTTTCAGCAACAATCTCTTTTGCGTTCTTTTCAGAAGGAACGGATTCACCAGTTAAAGCTGATTCCTCAGATTTCAATGATGAGGAGGTGAGTAGTCTTGCGTCAGCAGGAACAAAATCTCCTGCCTCCAGCTTAATTATATCGCCCTTGACAAGTTTTGATGCGTCAATGATTTCCTCCTTGCCATTTCTTATTACCCTTGCATGAGGGGCTGAAAGATTCTGTAATGCCTCTAAAGCCTTTTCGGCCTTATTTTCCTGTATTACACCCATAAGTGCATTTAGGAATACGATTAGCAGAATAAGTGATGGCTCAAAGAATTCCTTTGGATTCTTCTCATAAATTGCAATTGCAAATGAAATGATAGCAGCTGCAATCAGGATTAAAATCATTACATCTTTGAATTGAGCAATAAAGCGTTGGAATAAAGTTTTTTTCTTTTTTTCTTTCAAAACATTTTTTCCATCTTGCTTAAGCCTTTCTTCCGCCTCGCTACTGTTTAAACCAGTTTGCTCATTTGTATTGAGCACTTTCAAAAGCTCCTCTTGATTAATGCTGTGTGATGTCAATTTTATTCCTCCTATTAGTATTTTATGATATTATGCCCAGATAGAGCCTTGATATAAAAAAGACTTTTATCAAGACATAATAGCCTTGATAAAAGTCTTGCTTATTGCTTATATTAGTGCGGATTTAATAATCGTGTTGACGCCCTAAAATAACACCGAAACGGTGCAAGCTACTCCCTCTTATCTGCAATAATTATATATTATAGGTTCCAATTTGTCAAGGATAATTATAAAAAAATTTATGTCAATTTGGTTAAAAAAAGTGAATATTTTTTTTATAAGATTTATAGCTCACCATTTTTCTTTTTAATATGGCGAATATCGTTTCCAATGAACTTCAGATAATCATACATAGCAAAAAGCCTTGAAACAAGTCGTGGCTCATACTTGCTTTCCAATTCCTGTGGGGTGAGGTTTGTGTTTATTATAGTGGGCAAGCCCTTGTTCAACCTTGTGTTAACGATATTGTATATAGTTGAAACATAAAAGCTGGTATCGTGTTCAGAGCCTAAATCGTCAAGGATTACAAGGTCAGCGTCAAGAATAAGCCCGAGTGTGTCTGTGCCAGAGGTATCACGCCCAAAATGTTCCTTTTCAATTTGTCGCAGATAATTTATTATCGAGTCATAAAGCACTTTATATCCCTTTTCAATAACCTTTTCTGCTATGGATAGGGATAAATGAGTTTTACCAAGTCCAGTATTTCCAAGCATAAAAATGCTTTTTGAATTGAGTGAAAACTCATATGCATACTTCATACAATAGCTTAAAACATGGGACATTGCCTCATAGCAGTTTGTTCCGTCAGAGGTAATAATATTTTTGTAGTAGTCCAGTTTGAAGGTTTTGAAGCTACATAGCTTGATTTGGGAGTGTGAATTTAATACCTTGACCGATAGCTCACGAATCAGTTCTTGAAGGCATTTGCATCTTGAGTTCTGAACAAAGCCTGTATCACTGCAAATTTCGCAGGTGTATTTTATATTGAGAAAATCTCTAGGAAAATTGTTTTGAACAAGAAGATTTTCAACCATGTCCTGTGCCTGAAGGTTTCTAATCTTCAGCTCTTCCAAGCGTTTATTCATATCATCGCCACCGGCTTTTATTATATTAAAAAGCTCAAGGCTTGTATTGGCAAGCTGTCGATTAATTTCAACTATCTCAGGAATTTTTTCCTCTGCGATTTTATAATTGTTTTCATAATTCTGTTTTGCATCAAGTCTTCTTTTTGCAATAATGTCAATGGCTCTTTCGTAAATATTTGAATCAGGCAAGGGTTACCCTCCATTCATTGTTTTATTCAGATTAACAGCGAGAGAATCAAGGTCATTTAAATCATAGGATTGTTCAGGCTTATTTTTGATTTTTTTAGAATTTGGTATTTTTAAATCGTATTCATCAACCTTATCTCTAGTAATAAGCCCGTTGTCATACCAATTTTCAAGTATGCGGTTTATGTACGGGAATGAGCATTTGTCAATGCTGTCAATGGTTTTTTCGTAGGCATATTCAATAAGGTCAATACTATATCCCTTTTCTATCCATAGGCTGATAAATTCGTGTTGTTTTGGTGTTGGCTTTCGTTCAATCTGCAATACCTTCAAAACCTTGCTTGTAAAGCTATTCAATTCTTGTAATCGTTTTATTTCAGCCTGTGCTGCTTCAAGAGTGTTTATATCATTTTCCTGCCATGAAATAGCAATAGTTTCTAAGTAGTGCATATTCCTTTTATCAATAGAAATGCAGTATTCAAGAAGCATTAGTATGACATCAGCTTTAAGTCCAAGATATTCGTAAATCCAGATAAGTGAACGCTGTTCAGTATATGTAAGCAAATTACCGAGAGATATTTCAGCCATAGAGAACAAGGCTTTTATTTCAGGTGAGGTATCAAGCTTTTCTGATATTTCTGATGGGGAAATTGGATAACCTGAACTAGAGCGTTGTGTAAATTTCTTGTTTTTTTCAACTACCGCAGCAGTATTATCATGCTTTATTGCTGTATCAATATCGTTGAGCAATACAGGAGCATTTACAGTATTAATTTTATTTTGAACATCGGGCAGAGGGGTAAATTTGCTGTCGGGCCCATCTGTTTTACATAAAATACCAACCTGTTCCCAAAAGCAGAATGCCTCCTCAACATTTTCAGCAGATATTCCGAGTGCTTGTGCAATATAGGATATATCGTAGTTCTGGTTATTATTTCTAAGCATAAACAACAGAACCTTTAGAGAGGCACCGGTAGCAAGTTTAATATAATTATCAACAACACTTGATGGAACAGCAAAAACAGAATTCCAATTTTCAAGCTTAACTATATATTCCATAAGACTCTCCCGTGAATGATTTTATTTTATTATAACATAAACATGCTAAAAAAGCACTACAAAAACCAAAATAAAAAACAAGACAGATTGAAACCTGTCTTGTTAATTAAAATAAATTGTAATTTTTTTAAAATAAACCGCCTTGCCGACCATATAGCATATAAAACCCGCAATAAGCAGGTGGGTATCCTCCTGTAAGTCTCACGCTCCCTTCGTCCACTATTAAAGTGGGAGGTCTGCAATCCTCAATACAGAGTTAGATTCCCTTTATATATGTGTTGGATTATATAATAACTATATTACCGCGAACAAGGCAGAATGCTTTTTGCTTCTAGATGTATTATAGCATAGCAAATAAGAAAAATCAATAGGAAAATAATTAAATTTTAGTGACAACAATCGCAATCGTCATCTTCACATTCGCAATCATCGTCATCAAACATTGCTTCAAGTCTTTGTAGGAAAATTGATCCGATTTTTTCAAACTCATCATCGTCGTCGATAGATACTAGCGTTTCCTCGCCGTCTACCATATCAGATTTAAGAATAACCAATTCACCGTCGCTATTTAATAAATCCTCAGGCTTTGGAAGATAAGGCATGAGTGCAAAATAGCGTTGCTCATCAATTTCAAGCACATCCAATAATTCAAAAGTTTCTTCCTTACCCTCTTCATCGACTAATGTATAAAGATCTGGTGTATAATCTAAATCAGGCATTATAATCTCCAATCCGCCGAATATGGCAACATTATTTTCATTTTTAAACATTTAAACATTTAAATTTAATAATTAAATCTTTAACTTTCTTATTGTACAATATAATTAAACAAAAGTCAAGATAAAAAATGTTAACAGAATATTAAACAAAATAATTGAAAAAAATTTAGAAAAAACTATTGACAAATAACAAATTACATGATATTATATAGACACAGAAACAAAGTCGAATACTTAAACAATATGCAGACTATAGAAAGTAAAGGTTTGCAGTGCTTGAAAAAATACTTAAAGCGAATTTTGAAAATGAGCTTATATACGGTTAATGAACAAAAGTCTGGTACTGCTTAAGTAGAGAGATTCAAGTTTCTGAAGGTTTCTGCTAGGGGTTTAAGAATCAGTTGGGGATTCTTCGGCAGGAATAGTATTTTAAAGGAGGCGAGTCCGGTGGACAATATAGGCGAACAACCAATAGAAGTCATCATTCATGACTCGTCAATGCTTCCAGCGTAGCTGGCTTACAGTTAAAATAAGAGGGAAAAATAAAGCTTAGCTTTAATTCCAGTTTTGCTTTTATTAAAAAGCTTCTGTTTAGTCGGTTACATAGTGAGTCAAGTCGTACTAATGAAACCTTGCTTGAATGATGGCTGTGATTTTAAAGATAACGGGTTTTATAGAGATTTAGGAAAATCTCAAACTAATGACCTATGGTCTTTAAATAGAAAGCAGTTTACATTGAAAAAGGTGGTACCAATGGACACTGACATGGGAATTATCTAACCTAAATTCTATGAAAGTAGTGATGCTTTATGAAATATCTTTATAGTAAAGTGTGGAAAACAATCTAGAAAGATGGGAGTGGTACCCATGGTGAAGCTTGTAGAATGATGAAAATCATTTAATTTAAAAAATATGAAAAAGGTGGTACCGATGTACTAGTCTGATTTTAATAATATAGATACACTTCTAATTCTAAGCTTGTGAAAGTAGTGATGCTTATGAAAGGTCTTTATAGGATTTATAAATCAATCTGAAATGATGGGAGTGAGACCACCGAAGGCATTAGCTAAATGATGAAAGTCATTTAAGAAGATAGAGTGTAACAAATAAAGAGAAAAAATTGAAAAAGGTGGTACCGATGTTCTAATATATAAATATTTTCTTACTCCAAAGTTTATAGAAAGTAGTGATGCTTTATGAAAGGACTTTATAGACTGCATAAAACAATCTAAAATGATGGGAGTGAGACCACCAAGAGTCTTAGCTGAATGATAAAATCATATCATTATTGAAATAACTATGAAAAAGGTGGTACCGATGTACTAAGCTAAAATCTCTANCTCCAGATTAATGAAAGTAGTGATGCTTTATGAAAGGACTTTATAGACTGCATAAAACAATCTAAAATGATGGGAGTGAGACCGCCTAAAGCATAAGCTAAATGATGAAAGTCATTTAAAATTAAAGCGGAATGAAAATGAAAAAGGTGGTACCGATGGTTTAATATAAATTAAATCTTACTATCCTACAATTAAGCAATACTTTTTAGGAGTGAGTACTAAATTTAATTTAGTTAAGTGATGAAAATCGCTTAGAATGATGCTAATAAATAGGGAGAGTTATTATTAACTCTCCCTTTTTGTTGTTATGTAACAAAGCAATGATTAGTCAAGGAAGTCCTTGACTTTTTTGCTTCTGCTTGGATGACGTAATTTTCGCAATGCTTTTGCTTCAATCTGTCTGATTCGTTCTCTCGTTACATCAAATTCCTTGCCGACTTCCTCAAGGGTTCTTGAGCGTCCATCTTCAAGACCGAAACGAAGCTTTAAAACTTTTGCTTCTCTATCAGTAAGAGTTGATAAAACCTCATTTAACTGCTCTTTTAAGAGCATTAATGACGCAGCTTCTGCAGGTGCGGGTGCGTCATCATCTGGAATAAAATCACCAAGATGACTATCTTCCTCTTCACCAATAGGCGTTTCAAGTGATACAGGTTCCTGAGCAATTCTCATAATCTCACGAACGCGTTCAACAGGCATATCAAGTTTTGCTGCGATTTCATCAGCAGTTGGGTCATGTCCATTTTCATGTAAGAGCTGGCTTGATATTTTTTTAACCTTTGTAATAGTTTCAACCATATGAACTGGAATTCGTATAGTTCTTGCCTGATCGGCAATTGCTCTTGTAATTGCCTGTCTTATCCACCAGGTAGCATATGTTGAAAATTTAAAGCCCTTTGTATAATCAAATTTTTCAACAGCCTTTATAAGTCCAAGATTCCCCTCCTGGATAAGGTCAAGAAACTGCATTCCGCGACCAACATATTTTTTTGCAATGCTTACAACAAGGCGTAGATTCGCTTCTGAGAGGCGTTTTTTTGCATAGGGGTCGCCAGCAGCCATTCGCTGTGCCAATTCGATTTCCTCTTCGGCAGTAAGCAAAGGCACTCTTCCGATTTCCTTCAAGTAGATTTTTACGGGATCATCAAGGGATATGCCATCAGTGGATAAAGCCATCTCCAAATCATCAGTTAAACCAGAGTCTAAGCCGAGTTTCATATCGGAGGTGCCTGTACCAAAATCATCAACAATTTCAATATTTAAATTAGCACAATCATCATAGAATTTATCCATCTGTTCCACGTTAAAATTCATTGCCTCAAGGACATCGGTAATTTCTTTTGCAGTAAGCTTTCCCTCTCTTCTGCCTTGCTCCATCAATTCATCAATTGTATTTTTTTTCTCTATTGCCATAAAAACGCTCCATTCTCCGCCAAAATTGATTTTCCTCAACGGCGGCTTGAAGTTAAGATTATTTTATATTTTTAAGTCTTTTTGCTAATTTCAATAGGTCCTCATCGGAATTAATATTATCGGACAATTTATTATTTTTAAAATCGTGTAAAATCTTTATATAATCGTCAACAACCTGTTCCGTTAAAAAAATATCTTTATGTTTCGCTTCTATTCCCGTTATTCTACCCATTTCATTATCAGAAAATTCATCAGACAGCAAAGATAAGGTAAAATTTGTCGAGGAATTGAGTTTTTCGCATAAAACAGTGAAAATTCTTTTATTAAAGCTGGTTACGAAATGGTCAGGAGTGATACAATCAAGCACCCTTTTAACCATATCGGGATGTTGTAGAAGATATGCAATTATACCTTCCTCAGCCTTACTTTCTCTTGGATATTGGCTTACTTCAGGATTTATCTCATCTTTAAAGCGTGGTTTAGTTACAATACTTTTCCAGCTGTTCTTTTTTTCTTTTCTAATTGTTTTAGATATTTCATTTTCAACTTGGGATTTTAATACTTCAGCTGAAACCTCATAGCTTCTAGCAACCTTTGAAATATACACATCGCGTTCTAACGTATTGTGAATTTGTGACAAAACCTTTACTATACGCTTTAAGCATTCGACCTTTCCGATATCAGTAGATAAATCCAGTCCTTCCTTACATTTTTCCAATTCAAAGTTAATTGCTCCATCTGAATTATCAAGCAATAGCTTAAATCGGGCAGCACCGAACTTTCTTATGTATTCATCGGGGTCTTTAGAACCCTTCATATTAATTATTCGTGTNGTTACTNCAACCNCACTAAGTAAATTTATTGCCTTTGTAGTAGCTTTCTGTCCGGCGCCGTCGCTGTCATAGGCGATTATCACCTCTTTAGCGTATTGAGAGATAAGTCTTGCCTGTTCGGGGGTAAGTGCAGTCCCAAGGGTTGCGACAACATTATCAAATCCAGCCTGATTAATAGCTATTACATCCATATAACCTTCTGCTAAAATCAATCTGTTTGAGGTTGAATTTTTTGCAAAATTAAGTGAGAACAAATTACGGCTTTTCTTAAAAACAGGAGTATCCGCAGTATTTAAGTATTTTGGCGTACCATCTCCAAGAATTCTGCCTCCAAAGCCTATTATATTTCCACGCAAATCCATAATAGGGAACATAGCTCTGTTTCTAAATAAATCAAAAGTTTTTCCGTTTTTATGAAGGCATACACCAGCAGTTACAAGTTCATCTTCTTTAAATTTAAGTGAAAGCAGATGCTTTGTCAGCTTGTCCCAAGAGTCATCAGCATATCCCAGACCATATTTTTTTATAGTCTGAGGGGCGAGTCCTCGTGATGCAAAATATTTTAGCCCTGATTTAGAGGGGTCGGAAATAAGTGATTTATAGAAAAATGCTGCTGCTTCACGATTAATTTCAAGTATTCTTGCCTTTATTCGTGCATTTTGCTCTCCCTGTTTATCGGAGGGAACCTCAAGTCCAGCACGCTCAGCAAGAAGCTTTATTGCTTCGACATAATCAAGATTTTCAATTTTTCTTATAAAGGTAATAACATCACCACCAGCACCGCAGCCAAAGCAATAAAAGCTTTGTGTATCAAGATAGATGGTGCAGGATGGTGTTTTTTCCGAATGGAATGGGCATGAGCAGACAAAGTTACGTCCGCGTCTGATAAGGTTCACATATGATTTCATTACATCGTCAATAGGGTTTGCAAGCTGAAGCTGATATATAAAATCATCAGAAAAAGCCAAGTTATCACCGCCTACTCCAGGATGTAGGGATAAATAGTTCACGATAAATATCCACTGCATACCCGTCGCTCATTCCGGAAATATAATCGCATATTGCTCTGTCTTTATCATATCGGTCCATAATTTTCTTATATTCATTGGGTAGCTTATCGGGGTGCTTTTTAAAGTACATATAGAGACGTTCCACAAGGTCCTTTGCTTTTTTNTCTTCCTTTTTTGCGATAGAGTTAATATAAACTGTTGCAAAAAGAAAGCTCCGCAGCTCATCATGTGCAGCCTTTATATGTGGATGCATACCGATACTTTCGGCTCCATGTTCAATTACAGATGAAACTAAGGTAGTAATTCTCTTGCTTTTTGTATCTCCAAGAACCTCAATTACATTTCGAGGTAAATCGGATTGAGTGAGAATACCAGCCCTTATAGCATCATCAATATCATGATTTATGTATGCAATTTTATCGGCAAGCCTTACTATATTACCTTCTCTTGTAGAGGCAATTCCATTAGTATGACAAGCAATTCCGTTTTTTACAACATGAGTTAAATTAAGTCCTTCTCCGTCATTTTCAATATATTCTACAACTCTCACACTTTGAAGATAATGTTTAAAGCCATAGGGACATATTTCATTTAGAATAGCCTCGCCCGAATGTCCGAATGGAGAGTGTCCTAAATCATGTCCAAGAGCGATAGCCTCTGTGAGGTCCTCATTAAGTCTTAATGCTCTTGAAATAGTTCTGGCAATTTGTGATACTTCGAGAGTATGTGTCAAGCGAGTGCGATAATGGTCGCCTATTGGAGATAGAAACACTTGAGTTTTATGCTTAAGCCTTTGAAATGCATTACAATGAAGAATTCTGTCTCTATCACGCTGAAAGCAAGTGCGATAAGAACAATCCTCCTCAGGCTTTGAACGATTGTTATATTGTACAGCAGTACAAGCGAAATTACTCAAGGTATCAAGTTCGATTTTTTCAGTTTGTTCTCTTACAGTCAAAATATCACATCCTCCCATGATTTAGCTTCTATAATATATATACTCTAGAAAAACAAAATTCCCTCTTTTTTTAGAAAGGAAATGCTAAGAAAAATCCTCAAAGGACTCTTCTATCAATATAATTTCAATTTTACTGTTTGTTGCATCAATTAATTTTGCCTGCAAGCCATTGAAAAGTTCTTTTTTTACTAATAATTCAATGGAAACATTATCTGCAAAATCAGAGGATAGTTGTTTGATTTCAAATTCAGGAAGAATGTAAGTTACCTTACCATACATATTATAATCCGTATTAATCTTTATTCTGTAGCATTCACACATATCCATAATTGTTGCAGCATCAACAGCAATTTTAGCCGCATATGAATATGCACGAACAAGTCCTCCGCCACCTAATAATATTCCGCCAAAATAGCGGGTAACAACACAGCATACATCAACGAGCCCTTTTTTCTGCAAAACATCAAGTACAGGCACACCAGCAGTCCCTTGAGGTTCGCCATCATCAGAATATCGGGTGATATTATCCTGCCTAAGTATATAAGCATATACATTGTGAGTAGCCTTGCGGTGTCTGGCACGAATTTGATTAATGAAATCCACAGCTTCATCATTGGTTTTAACCGGGGAAATATAACCTATAAATTCTGAATGACGCTCAATGAAGGATGCCTCAGCATATTCTTTTATAGTAAGATATCCCATAAAATACTCCGTTCTAAGCACATATAAGTAAAATAGGCGACCAAAGGCCGCCCCCGTAATATTACTTGTCCATGTTGAAACGCTTCTTGAATCTGTCAACACGCCCGCCGGTATCAACTAGCTTTTGCTTACCAGTATAGAATGGATGACAATTGGAGCAAATTTCAACTCTCAAATCGCCTTTAGTAGAGTGTGTGTTTATAACAGTACCACAAGCACAAGTAATTGTTGATTCCTTAAATTCAGGATGCAATCCTTTTTTCATGTAAGTCACCTCTTTCTAGCTATTATGATTTACATAGCAGCCCATCAAGTATATTAGACAGTAGTACTATTGATAAATTCATTCATGTTTTTTTAGTATATCACAAGTGGTAAAAAAAATCAAGTACTTTTAAAAAAANAATCTGTAAAACTGTCAATCGAGTTACATGTATAAAAATGTAACAGTAAAAAAGCAGTTTACAATAGGGAAAGCGTTGATTCCGATTGTGAACAGTAGTTGTTTTTTGAAATCACCGAAAGAATAGAATTTGTGGGTGGAATAAAAGCATTTGTGATATTTTCTGCAAGAACGCTCAACCTTGATGTTATGACACGCGGCATGTATGGCTTGATAGGCTTATGTTTTATATCATACTGTTTGAGGTGAGTCCAAACAGCGTTTGATTTCTCTAAGCTGATGGTAGAAGATGATATGTAAATTTAGCATCTAGAGTTTTCTCTCTTTAGCCTTTGAGTCGCCGAAAATATATGACTTTGAATCAAAATTAAAATAAATTTGAATACGCTATCTAGAATATAGTATTTTCTTATATGGTTTGGGTATGAATTAAGAATAGTTTGCCTTATGTTCCCACAAATTAACTGTAACATAGCCTTTACTATTCGTTACTTTTTTCAAAGTGCAACTCTTCAATTGTAAACTTACAAGCATAGTCTTATATATTTATAAAATGCTATTGATTTTAAGCAGAAAAGGTGATAAAATAGAGTGATAGAAACTTTTTGATGGGGGTGAATGTGAATGGTGAGAAGTATGACTGGCTATGGGAGGGCACAGGAGGTTATAAATGGCAGGGATATTCTAGTTGAAATTCGTTCTGTTAACCATAGATTTTATGAGTTTTCATCAAGAACTCCACGAGCATATGGATATTTGGAAGAGAAGATAAAGTCAACCTTGCAGGGGCGTATATCAAGAGGCAAGGTTGAAGTTTCTGTATTGATAAATAATCTTGAAGGTAAGGATTCGTTGATAAAGGTGAATAAGCCGGCAGCATTGGGTTATATTACAGCGTTGAGGGAAGCTAATGAAGAGTTGAATCTTGTTGATGATTTAAAGTTGTCTGAAATCATAAGATTTCCTGATATTTTTAATGTTCAAAAGGTAAATGAGGACGAAGAGGAAATCTGGGATAGCGTTAAGCCTATTGTTATGTCGGCTCTGGATAAATTCATTGAAATGCGGGAAACTGAAGGTAAAAAGCTGAAGGAAGATGTTTTGCATCATCTTAATAATGTTGAGGGAATGGTGACAATAATCGAAAAGGCAGCACCAGTATTGACGGAAAATTACAGGAACAGGCTTTATAATAAAATATGTGATATTCTGCAGGATACCAATATTGATGAGCAGAGAATACTTACTGAGGTTGCGATATATTCTGAAAAAACCTCTGTTGATGAGGAGACAGTGAGGCTTCACAGCCATATTGAACAGTTCAGAGGTCTTATGGATGTTGATACACAGGTTGGTAGAAAGCTTGATTTTCTGATGCAGGAAATGAACAGGGAGATAAATACAATTGGATCAAAGATACAGGATATGGAGATTACTAAGGTTGTAATCAATCTTAAATCAGAGCTTGAAAAAATAAGAGAGCAAATTCAAAATATAGAGTAGTAAAGGTGAGCTTATGCAGTTGCTGAATATAGGATATGGAAATATGATTTCATCATCTAGGCTTGTAGCAATAGTGAGTCCTGAATCCGCACCTATAAAGAGGATAATTCAGGACGCAAGAGATAGTGGCAGGTTAATTGATGCTACTTACGGAAGAAGAACTCGTGCAGTAATTTTTATGGACAGCAATCATGTGATTTTATCAGCAGTGCAACCTGAAACAGTTGCTGCACGCTTTGGTAATGAGGAGGCACAGGAAGATGAAGAATAGGGGATTGCTGATTATAGTTTCTGCACCATCAGGCTGTGGCAAGGGGACTATATTATCAGAAGTATTAAAGGATAATGCATATTATTTTTCAGTTTCTGCAACAACACGGTCACCAAGAGAGGGAGAAGTTGACGGAGTAAATTATTATTTTATATCCAAAGATGAGTTTGAGGATATTATCGAAAAGGGTGGTATGCTTGAATATGCTACCTATTGCGGTAATTATTATGGCACTCCTAAAAAACAGGTTGAGGAAATGCTTGAGCGAGGAAAGAATGTATTGCTTGAAATTGAGGTTCAGGGTGCAATGCAGATGAAAAAGCTATGTCCTGACGGAGTGTTTATTTTTATCAAACCTCCATCAATTTCTGAGTTAAAGAGAAGACTGAAAAAAAGGGCGACAGAAAGTGATGAGGTAATAGATGCTCGTGTTGCACAGGCGAAGGAAGAAATGAAATACGCAAATAAATATGACTATGTAATTGTTAATGATGTGCTTGAAAAAGCAGTTGAGGATTTCAAAGCAATTATAAGAGCAGAAGAGTTAAGTACAAAGAGGATTAAAGTGGATACAAAGGAGGCAGAATAATGTTAAGACCAGCAATTACACAATTGATTACAAAGAATGAAAGCTGCTATTCACTTGTAATAGGAGTGGCAAAAAGGGCAAGAATGATTGCAGATGAATTGTATGATAATGGTGTTATTCTTGAAGAAAAGCCTGTAAAAACCGCTGTTGAGGAAATAGCAGCAGGTAAATTTAAAATAGTTGAAAAGGAAAAAAACAAGAAAAAGACTGAAATACTTTAATCCTGCTTACTTTAAGGTAGGGACAATTTAAAGCAAACGGATGTGATGGTGGTGAATTTGAATAGTATGAAGGCTGGAGTAGCAGTAAGCCTTACTGCATATTCTTTTGATAAGCCTTATACTTATTCAGTGCCTGATGAGTATAATGATAGTATAAAAGTTGGCTCAAGGGTTATTGTTTCCTTTGGAAAAGGGAATAGGAAAAGGGTTGGAATTGTACTATCGTTGGAAAGAATGACTGATGAGGATATGAAGTTAAAGCCGATACTATCTGTCGTGGACAATGAGCCTTTGTTAAATTCAGAAATGATGGATATGCTTTATTGGCTTAAGGATAATACATTCTGTACTTTTTTTGACGCATTAAAAACTATTGTACCATCCGGAATGAATATAAGAATTAAAGAGAAATATTCACTTGCTGAGAATNTTTTTGAAGGGAATCTCTCCGAAGAGGAAAGGAATGTACTTTCACTTTTAAGGAGGACTAATGTAAAAAGCGAATTTGATAGTATTCTTGAGGAGTTTATTACTCTTGATAAAAAAAGAGTTATCAATTCGCTTATTGAAAAAGGAATAATTATTAAAACAGATGAGTATAAGAGGAATGTTCAGGATAGCTTTATTAGTATGATAAAGCTATCTGAACAATATATTTCCGATAATAGGGCATTTAAGATTACTCCAAAGCAAAGAGCAATAATAAAGCTTTTAGAGGAAAATGGTTCAGCCTCTGTCAAAGAGGCTTGTTACATATGTAATGTGACAAAGGCAGTTATAAATAACCTTATAAGAAATGGTGTAATTGAAGAATATGAATATGAAACATTTAGGATTCCGGAAAATGTAAATTCAAATACAAAATCAGTTGAGGATATTGTTTTAAATGCATCTCAACAATCAGTTTTTGATGAGATAAGTGCTCAGTTAAAAGAAGAGAAGCCTAGATGCTTTCTTTTGCATGGAGTAACAGGAAGTGGTAAAACATCTGTTTTTAAAAAGCTAATAGCCCAAACTCTTGATAATGGAAGACAGGCCATTCTGCTAATTCCAGAAATTTCGCTTACTCCTCAGATAGTAAATCAGTTTCAAGAGATTTTTGGAGATACTGTTGCTGTTTTGCACAGCAATTTGTCATTAGGACAAAGAACTGATGAATATAAAAGAATAAAGCAGGGTAGGGCTAATATTGTTATAGGAACAAGAAGTGCTGTTTTTGCACCGCTTGATAACATTGGAATTATAATTATGGATGAGGAGGGCGAACGCTCATACAAATCCGATTCGTCACCAAGATATAATACCGTTGATGTAGCGAAAAGGCGTTGCAAGACTCATAATGCAGTATTGCTGCTTGCATCAGCAACTCCATCAATTGAAAGCTATTACTATGCTCAAAAGGGTGTATATAAGCTATTGGAGATAAATGAAAGATATAGCAATGCTCCATTGCCCAATGTAACTATGATTGATATGAATGAGGAGAGGGCAAATGGTAATCCAAGTGAGTTCAGTGAACAGCTTGTGCATGAGATAAGATACAATCTTGAGCATGGGGAACAGAGTATATTGTTGCTTAACCGCAGGGGGTATCATACTATTATAAGCTGCTGCAAATGCAATAAGCCTGTTTATTGCCCTAATTGCAGCATCCCGCTTACATATCATAAGGCTAATGGAAGCCTTATGTGTCATTATTGTGGATATCTAGGTGGACTGGTTGAGAAGTGTTCTGAATGTGGAAGTGAAAATTTAAAGCAGATGGGATTTGGCACGCAAAAGCTTGAGGAGGAGCTTTGCAAATTGTTTTCTGATGCAAGAATTTTGCGAATGGATGCAGATACCACTTTTTCACGTTATGCATATGAGAAAAAATTTAGGGATTTCAGCGATGGAAAATATGATATAATGATTGGCACTCAAATGATTAGCAAGGGTTTAGATTTTCCTAATGTAACACTTGTTGGGGTGCTTTCTGTTGACAAGGCGCTTTTTTCTGGAGATTTCAGAAGCTATGAAAGAACTTTTTCGCTAATAACTCAGGTTGTCGGAAGAGGAGGTCGTGGAGATAAGCCCGGCAGAGCCTGTTTACAGACATTTATGCCTGAGCATTATGTTTTGAATTTGGCTGCTAATCAGAATTATAAGACATTTTATAATGAGGAAATAAGCATAAGGAGAGCCTTGATAAATCCTCCTATATGCGATATTTGTGTTCTTGGGCTTTCTTCAGAAATAGAAAAGAATGTTCAAAATGCAGCAGATAAAATGCTGGAAATAATACAGAATAAAATTAAGACAGAAGGAATAGGATTTCCATTAAGAGTTTTAGGACCTGTAAAGTGTGCATATGGAAAAATTAATGGAAAATATAGATACAGATTGATTTTAAAATGCAAAAACACTGCTGTATTCCGAAAGTTTGTAAGCCAGATATTAATTGAAACATATAGTCATAGAGAGTTTTCAAGAGTGGTGGTATATGCTGATATTAATGGCGACATCGGAGTATAATAAAATTTAATGGAGGTTGTTGTAATGGCTATCAGAAAGATATTAACTAAAGAAGATGAAATTTTGAATACAGTTTGCAAGCCCGTTGAAAAATTTGATGAAAAGCTATGGCAATTGCTTGATGATATGGCAGAAACGCTTTATAAGGTTCATGGATTGGGTCTTGCAGCACCTCAGATTGGTGTGTTGAGAAGAGTTGCTGTAATAGATGTGGGAGATGGCCTGATTGAACTCGTTAACCCTGTTATAACAAATACAAGTGGTGAACAGCGCGGAATAGAGGGGTGTTTATCCTGTCCTGAGGAATGGGGATATGTAACACGGCCTATGAACTGCACATTAAAGGCGCAGGATAGGAACGGTAACTTTTATGAGATAGATTTAACAGAGCTTGCCTGCAGATGTGCTTGTCATGAGGTTGACCATCTTGATGGAAAGTTATTCTTAAGATTAGTGGATGAATTTGTTAAGCCTGATGAAGAATAGGAGTGGTTAAACTGAATATAGTTTTTATGGGTACTCCAGATTTTGCTGTACCATGTTTGAAGGCGCTTATTGATAGTGATGATAATGTAGTGGGAGTATTTACTCAGCCTGATAAGCCAAAGGGTAGGGGGTATAAATTACAGCCTACCCCAGTCAAGGCTGTTGCTCAAGAGCACGGAATAGATGTTTACCAGCCAGTTTCTCTAAAAAAAGGTGATGATGCTCAGGAGGCCTTTAAGATTTTGAAAGAGCTTAATCCGGACCTTATTATTGTTGTTGCATATGGTCAGATTCTGCCAAAGCATATTTTGGATTTGCCTAAATATGGGTGTATAAATATACATGCATCAATTTTGCCCAAATATAGGGGTGCTGCTCCGATACAGTGGTGTGTGATGAATGGTGATAAAAAAACAGGGGTAACCTCAATGCTTATGGAGGAGGGCCTTGATACAGGCGATATGCTTATTACTGCTGAAACTGATATTGATATAAATGAAACAGTATCAGAATTGCATGACAGGCTGTCGGAAATGGGTTCAGATGTGCTTATTAAGACCATAGAGGCTTTAAAGGAGGGTAAGCTAAATCCTCAAAAGCAGGANGACAGCAAATCCTGTTACGCACCTATGATTACTAAGGATATGTGCAGGATTGATTTTTCAGATACAGCAATAAATATCCATAATAAAATCAGGGCGATTACAGGCTATACTATACTTAACGGTAAAAGATTAAAATTATATCGTACGCAAATATGTGACAGAGTTGTTTCTGGTTGTGAGTGTGGAAGTATAGTTGATGAAAAAAGCTTGACTGTTGTATGTGGTGATGGAAAGTGCATTACCCTGTTGGAGGTACAGCCAGAGGGAAGTAAAAGAATGAAAACAGAAGATTTCCTAAGAGGAAATAAGCTGACTGCAGGAATAAAGTTTGAATAGGATTACTAAGATATAAAGGAGGATTTAAAGTGCCATATTTTTATGACCCGACATATATAATTATAATACCTGCGATTATTTTTGCATTAATAGCACAGATAAATGTGACATCAACCTTTCAGAAGTATAGCAAGGTTAGAAATGCAAGGGGCTTTACGGGCAGAGATGTTGCGAGACAGATTTTAGATAATAACGGTCTTTATAATGTCAGAATTGAACAGGTAAGCGGCAATTTATCCGACCACTATGACCCACGAAATAATGTTGTAAGACTTTCAGATTCTGTTTATAATAGCAGTTCTGTTGCAGCTATCGGAGTAGCAGCACATGAGGTGGGACATGCAATCCAACATTCACAGGGTTATACTCCAATTAAAATTAGAAGTGCGATTATTCCTGTATCACAAATCGGTTCAAGTCTTGCGGTACCACTAGTTATATTAGGACTAATTCTTTCCATACAGCCCTTTATAACCTTTGGTATATTGCTTTTTACTACTGTTGTTTTCTTTCAGGCTATTACATTGCCTGTTGAGTTTAATGCAAGCAGACGTGCATTAGCAACCCTCAGAGATAATTTTATACTTGATGGCGAGGAGCTTTCACAATCAAAGAAAGTATTAACAGCGGCTGCTTTGACCTATGTTGCAGCGTTATTCTCATCACTTATGAGTTTGTTGAGACTGATATTGCTTTCAGGCAGAAGGAAAAGGTAGCTTATGGATAATGCTAGATTTCTGGCAATAAAGCTACTGAATAAAACATTTGATAAACAAGGATTTTCAAATCTTGTTTTGGATTATGCATTAAGTAATGCACAGCTTGAACCACAGGATAAAAGGTTTTGTTCTATGCTTTATTATGGAGTAATTGAAAGGAAAATTACCCTTGATTATATAATCTCAAAATATAGTAAAAAGCCTCTTAATAAGTTGGATTTAAGTATTTTAAATATACTAAGATGTGGGATATATCAGCTTAAATATATGGATTCTGTGCCTGATAGTGCAGCGATAAATGAGAGTGTAAAGCTTGTAAAAAAATATAGGCTTACAAGTGCAGCAGGTTTTGTTAATGCTGTTTTAAGAAATTTTGTAAGGGATAATAAGGAGTTTTCGCTGCCGAAAGAGAAGATTGCAAGATTTTCTTTGGAGTATTCTGCTCCTGAATGGCTTGTAAAAAAGCTGCTTGAGGAATACGATGAAGAGTCAGCTATATCGGTGCTTGAGAGTTCTGTTTTAAAAGCTCCTGTTACGATAAGACTTAATAATATCATTGCAGATGAAGAAAAGCTGATAGAAAATATGGGTGGTATTGAACTTAAAAAAAGTGAGCTGATAGAAAATTGCTATGAGGCTTTGAGTGGAGATGTGACTGCCACCGACGCATTTAAGAAGGGTTATTTTCATGTTCAGGATATTTCCTCTCAGCTTTGCTGTATGGCATTAGGAGTGAAAGAGAATGAAATAGTTCTTGATTTATGTTCTGCTCCTGGAGGAAAGGCGTTTACAATTGCTGAGCTTATGAATGGAACTGGTACTGTTTATGCCTTTGATATGTATGAAAATAGAGTTCAGCTTATTAAGGACGGGACAGAAAGGTTGCATGTAAAAAATATCAAGGCTATGAGTGGGAATGCTCTTGAATTTGATAAGAATATTCCGTTAGCGGATAAAATTCTATGCGATGTACCTTGTTCTGGCTTGGGAGTGATACGAAAAAAGCCTGAGATAAAATATAAGAACCCTAAGGAGTTTGAGGGACTAACTGATATACAGTATGGAATTTTGGAAAATGCAGTTAAGTATCTAAAGGTAGGAGGAGAGTTGGTCTATTCCACCTGTACGCTTAACAGAAAAGAAAATGATGACATAATAGACAGGTTTCTGGCAAAAAATAACGATTATGAAGGTGTTAGCTTTTTGGAGGACTACGGTGAACCGTTTGGAAGCTATAAGGCAACAATAATTCCTATGCACTTTAACAGTGATGGTTTTTTTATTTCAAAGATTAAAAAGATAAGGTGATATATTGGATAAAAGGGATATCCTATCTCTGAGTTTAGCGGAGCTTGAGGAAATTTTAGTTAGTAGTGGAGAAAAGAAGTTTCGTGCAAGGCAAATTTATGAATGGCTTCACATAAAAAAGGTGGAAAGCTTTGATGAAATGACTAACATTTCTGCTACATTACTAACAAAATTAAATGAAGAATTTTATATAAATCTACTGAATATATCAAGAAAGCTTGAATCAACCGTAGATAATATTGTAAAATATCTTTATCGGCTTTCTGACGGAAATTATATTGAAACGGTTTTAATGGAGTATAATCATGGTATGAGTATCTGCATTTCAACTCAGGTTGGTTGTAAGATGGGTTGTACATTCTGTGCGTCAACTATTGCAGGCTTTGTCAGAAATCTTGAACCGTCAGAAATGCTGCAGCAGATATATTCAACTGAAAAGGATAGTGGTAAGAAGATTTCAAATATCGTACTTATGGGCATTGGTGAGCCACTTGATAATTTTGATAATGTAATAAAGTTCTTACAGATATTATCATCAAAAGAGGGTTCAAATATGAGCCTTCGTCATGTTACCGTTTCAACATGTGGACTTGTTCCGAAAATCGATAAGCTGTCTGATTTAAGGCTTGGCTTGACGCTATCTGTTTCTTTACATGCTTCTAATAATAAAACAAGAAGTGAAATAATGCCTGTCAATCGAACATATAATATAGAGGAGCTTATTGCTGCGTGCAGGAGGTATATTAAAAAAACAGGCCGAAGGATTACATTCGAATATGCTGTAATTGATGATGTAAACTCATCTAATGAGGAAGCCTTTAGGCTTGCGGAGCTTTTAAGAGGCTTAAATTGTCATGTAAATTTAATACCTGTAAATGCAATAAAGGAGCGAAATTACACATCGCTGATAAAAAATGTTCATAATTTTCAGAACAACTTGAAAAATAAGGGAATAAATGCTACAATAAGAAGGACACTTGGCAGTGATATAAATGCTGCTTGTGGACAGCTAAGACGAGATGAAATAAAGTAAAGGAGTGATGATATTGAAAATAAGCAGTGCAACGGATATTGGGCTTGCAAGAAGTGAAAATCAGGATATAGTTCGTGTGGACGAGTTGTATGACAATGTCTTGGCGGTAATCTGTGATGGCATGGGCGGCGAGCGCTCAGGCGAAAAAGCAAGCAAAATAGCAATTGATGCAATTTTCAGTAAATTTATCGGCAAATATCAACCGACATTTGATTCAGACAGTATCAAATCACTCCTGATTTCAGCTATAAATGAAGCAAATTCACAGGTTTATAATTCATCAAGAGAGGATTATAAGGACTATGGTATGGGAACAACCTGTGTTGCAGCATTTGTAACAAAGTCTAAGGTTTATATATCCAGTGTAGGAGACAGTAGAGCATATATAATGGGGAAAGATGGCCTAAAACAAATAACAAATGACCATACTTATGCGAGAATGTTATTTGAACGCGGTGATATTGTTGAGGAAGAAATTAAATCTCATCCTAATCGAAATATGTTAACAAAAGCAGTCGGCGTTGAAAAAAGCATAACGCCTGATTACTTTGAAATAGACCATGAGGAAGGCTTTAAGCTAATGTTGTGTTCGGACGGATTGTCAGGGTATTGCAGCTCTGAGGAGATGTTTCAAATACTTAATGACAATGATGTCGATAAGGCAGCAGAAGAATTAATAAAATTAGCAATAAGCAAGGGTGGAAGGGATAATATTACACTTGCGATAATAGCTGATTAAATACAGGAGTGATAGAATGGACAATAATATTGGAAAGAGGCTGGATGGCCGTTATGAAATTACCGAGCTTATTGGCGTAGGTGGTATGGCAGATGTATATAAGGGCCATGATTTAGTTGATAACAGAGTAGTTGCCATTAAGATATTAAAGAAAGAGTATTCGGAAAATGAGGAGTTTTTAAGGAGATTCAGAAATGAATCAAAGGCAATTGCAGTACTTTCTCATCCAAACATTGTTAAAATATATGATGTAGGTTTTACAGAAAAAATCCAGTATATCGTAATGGAATATATAGATGGTATTACATTGCGAGAATATATGGAGAATGAGAAAATACTTAATTGGAAAGACTCTGTACATTTTATAATACAAATTTTAAGAGCCTTACAGCATGCCCATGACAGGGGAATTTTTCATAGGGATATTAAGCCACAAAATATAATGATGCTTACTGATGGAACAATAAAGGTCATGGATTTTGGCATTGCTAAATTTGCTCGTGAGGATGGCAAAACTGCAACCAATCAGGCTATAGGTTCTGTTCATTATATTAGTCCTGAACAGGCAATGGGTGATGAGACTGACGCAAAAAGTGATATTTATTCTGTGGGTATAATGCTTTATGAAATGCTAACAGGTCAAAAACCTTTTGATACGGACAATCCTGTATCCGTAGCTGTTATGCATATGCAAAGCAATGCAAAAAGACCAAAAGATTTAAATCCTGAGATTTTAGTTGGTCTTGAGGAAATTATTTTGAGGGCAATTGAAAAGGATACAAATAAGCGTTATCAGAGTGCATCTGAAATGATAAGAGATATTGAAAAGGTTAAAACAAATCCTGATATAGTATTCGGTTATTATACATCAAGGGTGAATGCTGGTGGCGGATTTGATTCTGCAACAAGATTTTTTAAGCCTGTTGTACCAGCTAGTCCTAATTCAGAAGATGGCGAATATTACTATGATGAAGAAGACGATGAGTATTATGATGAAGAGGATGACGGAGTAGAATATGAAGAGGAAGAGGCAAAATCAATATTCTTTCCTATTCTGTCAGCTGTTACAATTGTTGTGATACTTGTTGGAGCATTTTTTGTTACAAAATTAGTTCAGGGAGCATTCAGTGAAACAAATAATAAGAATAATAAAACAGAGATTGTTGTTGGTAATTTGGTAGGAATGACTTTGGACGAGGCAAAGCAAAAATATCCTAAATTGAATATAAAGATGATTGGAAGTCCGGAATATTCTGATTATGAAGCTGATGTAATATTCTGGCAGGACATTGAGCCTGATAAAAGGGTTAAGCAGGGAACTGAAGTAAAGGTTAAGATAAGTAAAGGTAAGCAAAAGGTTAAGGTTCCTAATGTTATTGGATTTAATTTTAATCAGGCACAGGCAATGCTTGAAAGAGATGGCTTAGTTGCTTCAATTCAGTATGCAACTAATGAGGAAGAGGAAAAGAATAATGTGTTTAAAACAGAGCCTGAGGCAAATACAGAGGTTGAAAAGGGTTCAACAGTTATTCTTTATGTAAGTCAAGGTAATAGCAAGGAAGTTGAGGTTCCTAAATTAATTGGAAAGACAATTGAAAAGGCAAGAAAGGAATGCGAGGAGACACTTGAATTGATTGTTGTGGTTGAAGAGGTAAATTCAAGTGAGCCTGAGGGAACAGTTGTTGGTCAAAGTATTTCAGCAGGCACAAGAGTTGCTGCTAAGACAACAATTACCTTACAGGTAAGTAACGGAGTTCCTGCTACATCTAAAGTTAATGTTAAATTTAATATTCCTTCTGATGCAACAGGAAGGTTTATATTTAGCTTGTATATAAATGGTTCATTGATAAAGCAAAGTGATGTTATCAATGTTGCATATACTTCCGGTTCTGTAACTGTAGATGTTGAGGGAAGTGGTACACAAGAGGTTGTGGCAGAATTGAGAAACGCGTCAACAGGAGCTACTGCAAAAATTGGTGTGTTCAAGATTAACTTTGAAGAAGGAGTAGTATCTGTTATCAGTGAAAATACAAGAAATGCGTTTGCAGCAGTTGGAGGATTGGAAACAGCGCCAGTTGAACCACCTCAGACGACGNCTAAGGTTACAACTCCACCTCCTGTAACTNCAAAGACAGACCCACCTGCAACAGACCCACCTGCAACAGACCCACCTGCAACAGACCCACCTGTTACAGAACCAGGAGAAGACGGAGATTCAGAGGAATAATAAAGTAAAAAGGAGCATTATGACTGAAGGTTTCAATAGAAGTCAAAAGGGAATTATAATTAAGTCAACTGGGGGACTCTATTTTGTAGAGTCCCCTAGTGGAATATACAAGTGTAAGGCAAGAGGAGTGTTTAGAAAACAAGGCTTAACTCCATATGTTGGAGATAAGGTGGTGTTTGAGGGTGAGATTATCACCGAGCTTTTGCCACGAAAAAATGAGATTATACGACCTCCTGTTGCAAACCTTGACCAGATAATTCTTGTTGTATCAACCTGCAAGCCAGTACCAAATATTCTGCTTTTGGATAAGTTTATAGCAATATCCGAATATAAAGGGATAAAGCCTATTTTAGCAATCACAAAGGTTGATCTCTCAAGCTGCGAGGAGATATTTGAAATATATCATAAGATTGGAATTGATACATTTATTATTGATTATAGCAATGATGAGTCAATTCAGGCAATAAAGCAGGTTTTAAAAGGGAAGATAAGCGTTTTTACAGGAAATTCTGGGGTTGGCAAATCAACGTTACTTAATGCAATTGATTCCACATTGAATATTCCTACGGGTGAAATAAGTGAAAAGCTAGGAAGAGGACGACATACTACACGCCATGCGGAATTATATAGGCTTGAGGATGACGGTTATATAGCTGATACACCTGGATTTTCTACATTTGAAACAAGTAAGTATGATATAATTAAAAAGGAAGAGCTTAGCTCATGCTTTATAGAATTTAGACAGTTTGCAGATGACTGCAAGTTCAAGGACTGCTCTCATACAAAGGAGAAGGGCTGTGCCGTTATAGATGCGGTGAAGAATGGGGATATAGCAGAAAGCAGGCATAATAGCTATTGTAATATGTATGAGGAAGCAAAGAAGATTAAGGAATGGGAGTTATAATTTGAGTGAGTGTTATATTTTTTCAGGCAGTGAAATCTTAAATTATTCGGTTATTGAAATTAGTGATGATAGCTATGTGATATGTGCAGATGCAGGCTATCTACATGCAAAAAGGCTTGGGATTGTTCCGGACTGTATTATTGGAGATTTTGACACCTTTGGGGGAGAAATCCCTAAAAATATTGAGGTAATCAGATACAGGGCTGAAAAAGATGACACTGATACGATGCTTGCAGTAAAACTGGCACTGGAAAAGGGATATACTGATATTTGTATTTATGGTGCTTTAGGTGGCAGATTTGATCATACAATAGCAAATGTTCAGACATTACAGTATATATATAATCATGGCAGAAATGGCAGAATAATAAGCGATAACGACTATATAATGCTGCAAGGTTCGGGGACAAGGACATACTCAAGACGGGAGGGATATTACTTTTCGTTGCTTTCAATTTCTGATAAAACTGATGGAATAACAACGGAGGGTCTTAAATATAATCTTAAAAATGCAACCCTTACAAGTGATTTCCCATTAGGAGTTAGTAATCAGATTTTGAATGAGTTTGCAACGATTACAGTTAAAAATGGACTCCTTTTAGTGATTTTTTCTAAAGATACTCACAAAAAAGCGTTATAAGAATATAATATAATACACAGCATTGCCTTTGAGGTAAAATTCTTTAGAAAAGTATTGGAGGAGTAATTATGAAAATTGTTGTAATTAAAAGCCCTAAGTTTTTGTCAGGTATACTTAGATTAATGTTCGGCATTAAAAAAGAACAAGATTTATAATTAATGAAAAAGTCGCAGGTTATTAATAATCTGCGGCTTTTTTGAATATAAAATAATGTATAAAATATTTAGGAGGTAATTATGCAGGACGGAGTATATTATGATGAGAATTTGCTTGAACAGGTGAAGAATAAAAGGCGAAAGGTTTATTATGATGAAAAATTGTCTGAGGTTATTATTACTCAATGTATAGTTTGTGTACTACTTATTTTAATATTTGTGGTGATGAATATTTTTTATCCAGAAATCAGTCAGTCGATACTGTTAAAATATAAGGAGTATACAGGTGCTGATATGGATAGGGTGCTTGTTAATGCAGTGGATAAGATTATTGAATATGTAAGTGCTGTCGCAAAATGATAGAATTTTATATTGGAAAAGTAAGATTTAATATTGAATTTAGTTTTTTAGCAGTGATTGCTTTGTTGGGTGTTCTGGATAATGGAAGAAATTTTATTTATGGGCTATGGGTTTGTATAATACATGAGGTTGGACATATCATTCCAATGTTTTTGCTGGGGGAAAAGGTTAGGGCAGTTAGATTTCATGCTTGCGGAATAAATATTTCTCCACAGAAAAGTATAATCAGACCTGTTTATCAGGATATAATCATAATTTTAGGTGGAGCGACACTCAATATTCTCTTGGGAGTAATGTTTTATATCAGTGATATGGGAATAAACGCACAGATTTTTGCAAGTATGAATCTTATTCTTGGATTGTTCAATCTTTTGCCATATACAAATTTTGATGGGGGAACATTAATACTAAAAATAGCTGAATATTTTAATGGTGATACTACTGAAACAAGAAAGGTACTCAGGTTTGTAAACTGCATACTTTCCATTGCTTTATTGGCTTTTTTATTAGTTAACCATATCATAAACCTTACCTTGATAATTACAGTAACCTATTTAATTATGGTTGAAATTATCGGTAATGGTTGATTAAAATATTAATTTGTAGTAAAATATAAAGGGAACAGTAATATGAGCATTCCATAAAAGTATTATGCTTTATGGAATGCTTAAAAAATGGAGGATAATATGCTTAAAGACAAGCTTGAAAGGCTTTTGCTGCAGGTTCAGAAGCCATCACGGTATATAGGTGGAGAAACGGGCAGTATTATAAAGGATAAAAATAAGGTTGATGTAAGATTTGCGTTTTGTTTTCCCGATAGCTATGACATAGGTATGTCGCATTTGGGTATGAAAATCTTGTATTCTCTCATTAACGAAAAGGAAAACTACTGGTGTGAGAGAGTATTTGCACCAAATGATGATTTTGAGAAAATTATGAGGGAAAATGATATTCCGCTGTATGGGTTAGAGAGTTTAGAGCCTATAAAGGATTTTGATTTCATAGGCTTTACTTTGCAATATGAGTTGTCATATACAAATATACTAAATATGCTTGATTTAGCAGGAGTGCCTATATTTGTTAAGGATAGAGGTGAGCAGCTTTATCCTATAATTATTGCAGGGGGTCCTTGTGCTTGCAATCCCGAACCTTTAGCTGATTTCTTTGATTTAGTTGTATTAGGTGAGGGTGAGGAGATTACTATCGAGCTTCTTGATTTGTATAACCAGATGAAAAAAAGTGGTGCGACAAGACAGGAGTTTATAAATGAGGCTGTAAAGCTAGAGGGAGTTTATGTACCTTCATTATATAATGTAAGCTATAATGAGGATAACACAATTAAGGAAGTAGCACCGATTGGCAATGCGCCTAATGTTGTGAAAAAGCGAATAGTAAAAGATGTTGACAAGGTTTTCTTCCCAGATGAATTTGTTGTGCCGTTCACTGATATAGTGCATGATAGGGCATCTGTAGAGGTGTTGAGGGGCTGTATAAGGGGCTGTAGATTTTGTCAGGCTGGTTTTCTTTATAGACCGTTCAGAGAAAAATCATCGGAAATTATATGCAATCAGGTAAAGTCCTTGTGTGAAAGTACTGGTTATGAGGAGATTTCACTTGTTTCGTTAAGCACAAGTGACTACCTTAATATAGACACAATGCTGACAGAGCTTATTAAGTATACTGAAAAGAACAATGTAAATCTTTCATTGCCATCACTTAGGATTGATAACTTTTCTGAGGAACTCCTTGAAAAGATAAAAAGGGTACGCAAAAGTGGTTTGACCTTTGCACCTGAGGCGGGGACGCAAAGGTTGCGTGATGTAATAAATAAGAATATTTCCGATGAGGAAATAATGAAAACCTGCAAGATAGCCTTTGAGGGTGGATATACAAGAGTAAAGCTATATTTTATGATAGGACTTCCAACAGAAACTGATGAGGATATTATAGGCATTGCTGAGCTTGCACAAAGAGTTGTTGATTTGTTTTATGAAATGCCTAATAGACCAAAGGGTAAGGGTGTTGAGGTGTCTATAAGCACTGCAACATTTATACCTAAGCCCTTTACTCCATTTCAGTTTGAACCTCAAAGCACAAAGGAGGAAATTGAAGAAAAGCAAAAGCTGTTAGTATCCTCTATCAAGAGTAAAAAAATTCGCTGGAGTACACATGACTCAGATATCAGCATACTTGAGGCATTGCTTGCAAGGGGAGATAGAAGGCTTTGTAATGTTATATACAGTGCTTGGAAAAAGGGCTGTAAATTTGATAGCTGGGATGAGCATTTTAAATTTGACAAATGGCTTGATTCGATTAATGAAAACAGAATTGACATTAGCTTTTATGTGAATAGGAAAAGAGAATTTAATGAGGTTTTGCCTTGGGACCATCTCGATTACTATATTTCTAAGGATTATCTAATCAAGGAGAATTTAAAGGCGCATGAGTCGAAAACAACTGACCATTGCCGTTTAAAATGTTCAAACTGTGGAGTTATCTCAAGAACAGGACAGCCATGCTTTGATTATAAAAAGGTGGATGCTGTTAAATCAGAGAAAAAACAGGCTTATAATATCGCATACGATAGAGTGATTACAAATCAGCAGGCATCTCCAATAAGGGTGGTGTTTGAGAAAAAGGGTAGGGCAAAATATATTTCACATCTGGATTTAAATAGGTGTATGCAGAGGATATTCAAGCGTTCGGGCTTGCCGGTTTGGTATACGGAAGGATATAATCCTCATGTGTATATAATGTTTGCTTTGGCTTTATCACTTGGTTTTGAAAGCAGCTGTGAGGTTATGGACCTTAAGCTGACAGAGGAGATTCCTCTTGATGAGGTTAAAGAAAGATTAAATAATGTTCTGCCAGAGGGTATAAAGGTATTGATGGTTTATAAGCCAGTTAAAAAGCATACTGAAATAGCTTTGGCAGAGTATAATATTCATATTGAAGGTGACGGAGAAAGTCTGTTGTCTGAATTGGATAAATTTTTGAGCAAGAATAAGATACTTGTAGAGAAAAAGACAAAAAGAAAAGGTGTCACAACAGTTGATATAAAGCCAAATGTGGAGGTTGTTTCCAAAACAGCTGAAGTGGACAGGCTTGTAATTAATATGCGATTGCCAGCGGGAACACAAATAAATTTCAACCCGAATCTGTTTTTAGAGGCATTTCTAAATGAGTCTGAAACAGAAGGATTTGTTAAAAAAATTGAACGCACGAAAATAATTTGCAGTAATGGTAAAGAATTTTTGTAAAAGTGCTTGCAATTTATTTCGATATATGGTAGAATGAAAAAGCATTTGAAATCCGTTGTGGTGAAAATTCGGCTGATTTTCATTATAACGAGTTTAATGCCATTAAAATGACATTAAATCGGATAGTCCGCTGCACATAAAAGGTTTTGAATATTATACCTTTGTTTTGGAAAATATAGTGCAAGAATATCTGAAAAAATTAGGAGGGAAAATAATGGATGCATTAAAACTGATTGCTCAAGATAGCATGAAGCCAGAAATGCCAAAATTTGCGGTAGGTGATACTGTAAAAGTTTATGTTAATATTAAGGAAGGCGATAAAACCCGTATACAGGTTTTTGAGGGTACAGTTATAGCTAGAAAGCATGGCGGAATAAACGAAACATTTACTGTAAGACGCCTTTCACATGGCTGCGGAGTGGAAAGAGTATTCCCAGTACACTCACCTGCTGTTGAAAAGGTTGAAGTAGTAAGAAGCGGTAAGGTTCGTAGAGCTAAGCTATATTATCTACGCGACAGAGTTGGTAAGGCAGCTAAGGTTAAAGAACAAATTATAAAGCAGTAAGCTGGGGGATGTCCTCGTTGCTTAAATGTTATGCATAGGGGACTTTAAAGTCCCTTTTTTGCTATTTGGTCATTAAAAACATACATTGATTTGGGGCATAAATTTATCCGTGAGAAAAGGAGTAGCCATGTCTGAAGAATATGAAGTATCCGTAGATACTGAAAAGAGTCTTGAAAAAAAACCTAGTTTTTTTGATGATTTGATGGATTTAGTTGAATCGGTAATATTTTCGATTTTTATTGTTACTCTTGTATTTACATTTTTATTCAGAATAGCAACTGTAGATGGTCCTTCAATGCTCGATACCTTGCATGACAAGGATAGACTTATTATATCGCATTTATTCTATGAGCCTAAACAGGGTGATATTGTTATAATAAATAATAAAAATGGTCATATATATGATGAGAAGCATGAAAATATTATAAAAACTAGAGGTATAAATCCTGATGGTTCTGAAAAGAAGATTGTAAAAAGAATTATTGCAGTTGGCGGTCAAGAGGTTAATATTGACTTTAAAAAAGGCAAGGTTTATGTTGATAATGTTGAACTTGATGAGCCTTATATTAAAGAGCCAACATTTAGAGATGAGGGAGCATTCAGATTTCCTGTAACAGTGCCTGAGGGGTATGTTTTTGTTATGGGTGATAACAGAGATGCTTCAAAAGATAGTAGAGATTCACAAATTGGATTTGTACCCGTTGAAGAAATAATGGGTAAGGTTGTCTTTAGAATTTATCCATTTAAGTCTTTAGGGGTTGTGCGTTAAATTATAGGAGAGATTATGGAAAATATAACAACAATTCAGTGGTTTCCCGGACATATGTCAAAGACACGCAGGATGATAAAGTCAAATTTATCAGCAGTAGATGCTGTTGTTGAGATATTGGATGCAAGAATTCCTATGAGTAGTCAGAATCCAGAAATGGAAAGCCTTATTGGCGAAAAGCCAAGAATGCTTATTTTAAATAAAAAGGATATGGCTGATGACACAATAACAGATAAATGGATTGGCTATTTTAAATCAAAGGGTATTCTTGCTATTGCGCTGGATTGTAAAAATGGTAAGGGAGTTAATGCTTTTTTGCCTGCGATAAAAAATCAACTGCTTAGGGATTTGGTTCAAAGGAGAAAAGAAAAGGGTATGGTCGGAAGACCTATTAGAGTTATGATTGTTGGTATTCCCAATGTTGGGAAATCATCGTTTATTAACCGAATGGCAAAGTCAAAGCGTACAAAGGTTGAGGATAGGCCGGGTGTTACAAGAACAAAGCAATGGGTAAGTCTTGGTGAGAGTGTTGAGATGCTCGATATGCCTGGAGTTTTATGGCCTAAGTTTGAGGATCAGAGTGTTGCGTTGAATCTTGCTTTTACTGGTGCAATAAAGGATGATGTTATTGATATTGAATCAGTTTCCATGAAACTACTCGAAGCCTTAAGTGGAAAGTATCCTAAATTGTTGGTTGAACGCTATAAAATTGAAATAGATAATGGTGATGACGGTAAAGTTCTGCTTGAAAAGGTTGGAAGAAAGCGTGGTATGCTTCTTCCAGGTGGAATAGTGAATACGGAGCGTGCAGCGATTACAGTGCTTGATGAGTTTCGTTGTGCAAAGCTCGGTAGGATTTCGCTTGAGTTTCCACCAAGTGGGGATAGTAATGAAGAATAATGTTTTAGCAGATATGTATGAGTTTGACAATGAAATAAGGAAAACTCACAAGGTTATATGTGGTGTGGATGAAGCGGGTAGAGGTCCACTTGCAGGAGATGTTTATGCGGCCGCTGTAATTCTTGATGAAAATGTAGTAATAGAGGGTCTTAATGACAGTAAAAAGCTTTCTGAAAAAAAGCGGGAGGCTTTGTATGAGGAGATAATTCACAAGGCAAAGGCTTATTGTGTTTCAATTGCCTCTGTTGCTGAGATAGAAGAGATTAATATTCTGCAAGCTACAATGCTGGCTATGAAAAGAGCTGTTGAAGGATTGGGAGTTGAGGTGGATTGTGTGTTAGTTGACGGCAACTCATGTCCGGATATTTCCTGCTGTGCAAAAACAGTTATAAAAGGAGATGCAATTTCAGCAAGCATTGCTGCTGCATCAATTCTTGCGAAAGTTTCAAGGGATAGATATATGCTGAAGATGGCTAGGAAATACCCTCAGTATTGCTTTGAAAAGCATAAAGGCTACCCAACAAAATTACATTATGAAAGGCTTGAGGAGTACGGTATATCTGAAATACACCGTACCAGTTTTTTGAAGAAGTTAAAGAAATGATTAAGAAGCAAATTGGAAATTATGGCGAAATGGCTGTTTGTAAATACCTTGAAATGCATGGTTACACTATTGTAAAGCGTAATTATTGCATCAGAGGTGGAGAAATTGATATAATAGCCACGAATGATGAAATCATCGCCTTTGTTGAGGTTAAGACAAGGAAAAAGGGGAGTATGGTTTCTGGACTTGAGGCTGTTAATGACAGAAAAAAGAGCCTAATAATTAAAACTGCAACAGATTATTGCAGTAAAAATCCTATGGACTTACAACTACGCTTTGATGTAGCAGAGGTAATTGTTGAAAATAACAGGGTTGAAAAAATAAACTACATCAGCAATGCCTTTGATGCAACTGGATATGATATTTTTTTTTAAAAGGATGGATAGTATGTTTTATAAAAGTACACGAAACAGTACCATAAATGTTAATAGTGCAACTGCGATTACTCAAGGCATTTCAGCAGAGGGTGGGCTTTTTGTTCCTAATGAAATTCCTAAGATAACTCTTGAAGAATTTAAAACGCTTGCAAAGATGAATTATTCCAATCGTGCAGCTTATATTTTTAAGAAATATCTTACTGATTTCACAGAGACTGAAATTCAATATTGTACCGAGAATGCTTACAATACCAATAATTTTGAAAATGAAAGCATTGTTGAGATATCGCACCTTTTTGATGGAACCTATATGCTGGAGTTATGGCATGGTCCGACTTGTGCGTTTAAGGATATGGCTTTGCAGATTCTTCCATATTTCTTGACCACATCAGCAAAAAAAGTTAACCTAAATAAGAAAATTGTTATCTTGGTTGCGACATCGGGCGATACAGGTAAAGCAGCTCTTGAGGGCTTTAAGGATGTTGATGGTACGCAGATACTTGTTTTCTATCCTGAAAATGGTGTAAGTCCAATGCAAAAACGCCAAATGACCACTCAGGATGGTGAAAATGTCGGCGTTTGTGCAATTAAGGGAAATTTTGATGATTGTCAAAACGGAGTTAAGGCAATATTTACTGATGAGGATATAAAGAAAAAGCTGGAGGAAAGGTCACTTATTTTTTCAAGCGCTAACTCAATTAACTGGGGCAGACTTTTACCACAGATTGTTTATTATATTTCAGCTTATACCTCACTTGTAGAGGATAACCAGATTGAGCTTGGTGAAAAGATTAATATAGTTGTTCCTACTGGGAATTTTGGTAATATTCTTGCAGCATATTATGCTAAACAAATGGGGTTGCCGGTTAATAAATTGATTTGCGCATCAAATATAAACAATGTACTTACAGATTTTATTAATACAGGTGTATATGACCGCAATCGCAAGTTCTATGCTACTATTTCTCCATCAATGGATATATTGGTTTCAAGCAATCTAGAAAGGCTTTTATACCATCTGACAGGAGAAAATGACAAACAGATAAATGAATGGTTTACATCACTAGTTAGTGAAGGAAAATATGAAGTTACTGATGATGTCAAGAATGTGTTACAGAAAGAGTTTTATGCCGGCTATTCTGATGATGAACAGACAAAGGATACTATAAAGTCGATTTATGAGCAGTATTCTTATACCTGCGATACACATACCGCTGTTGCAGTTAAGGTTTACAATGAATATAAGGCTAAGACAGGTGACACTACTAAAACAATTATTGCGTCAACTGCAAGTCCTTATAAATTTAGTGCAAGCGTTTTGGAGGCAATTGATGAGGGGAATAAAATTACTGATGAGTATGAGATGATTGAAAGGCTAAATGAGCTTGCTAAATTTGAAATTCCTGAATCACTTGCTGAATTAAAGGATAAAGAGATTAGGTTTATAGATTCTGTTGAAAAAAAGGACATGAAGGAATATGTATTGAAAAAGCTTGGAATTTAATAAATTGTAGGAGGAGAATTATTGGCGTTATATGTTTTAGGAGATATGCATTTGTCAATAGGAACTCCTGACAAATCTATGGATATTTTCAGCGGATGGGATGACTACCATCAGCTTTTAAAGCAAAATTGGCTTGATAATGTTAAGGAAGAAGATACAGTAGTTCTCGCAGGTGATACCTCTTGGGCGATGAAATTAGAGGATACCTATGCGGATTTCGATTTTGTAAACAGGCTGCCAGGCAGAAAAATTATCCTTAAGGGTAATCATGACTACTGGTGGACTTCCATGAAGAAAATGAACGATTTCTTTGCTAGGAATAATTTTACAACCTTAAATATCTTGCATAATAATCATTATAAATATGACGAATACGGGATATGCGGGACTCGTGGATGGGTTAATATAGGTCAGGAAACAGCTAATGCAAAAATAATGGCAAGAGAAGTGCAGAGGCTGGAAGAGTCAATTAAATCTGCATTAAGAGTAGAATTAATACCTATTGTATTTCTGCATTATCCGCCTATTTATGGAAATAGCTATAATTATGATATTTTAGAGGTGATGTATAAATATAAAATTAATAGATGCTATTACGGCCATATTCATGGTTTAGGATATAAAAATGCAATTATAGGTGAGCGTGACGGAATTATTTTTGAATTAATATCTAGTGATTTTCTGCGTTTTGCACCAAAAAAAGTATTGTAATTTATGCAATATGTAGAAGAAAATATTTAGGTATAGTCAAGATTATGATAATGTGTTATAATGTTTTATCAATGTTTTATTTAGAAATTTGGAGGACAAGAAATGAATTTAAAATCAGTAACCAATACCGAGCCTAATACACATGAGCTAATTCTCGAAATTGATGCAAATAAATTTGAGGATGCTATTGAGGCGGTTTACAAAAGAGAAAAGTCAAAAATATCAATTCCTGGTTTTAGAAAAGGTAAAGCAACAAGAAAAATGATTGAAACTCACTATGGTGAGGGAGTGTTCTATGAGCAGGCAATTAACAGCATAATCAATGCTGAGGTTGGTCAGGCAATTATGGACACTAAACTAGAGCTTGTTGCACAGCCATCTATTGAGATTGTTTCAATTGATAAAAAGGATGGCGTTACATTGAAGGCTACATGTATTACAAAGCCTGAGGTAACAATTAAGGAATATAAAGGATTAAAAGCACCTAAACTTGTCAAAGATGTTACTGATGAGCAAATTAATGCCCAGCTTCAGGCATTGAGAAATAAGGGTGCTAGAATAATTTCTGTTGACGACAGACCTGCGCAGCTTCATGATGAGGTAATAATTGATTTTGAAGGCTTTAAGGATGGAGTTCCTTTTGAGGGAGGAAAGGGTGAGCAGTTCCCACTTCGTTTAGGTAGTGGACAGTTCATTCCTGGCTTTGAGGACCAGATTATCGGACGCAGTACAGGAGAAGAATTTGAGATTAATGTAACATTCCCTGAAGATTATGGTATGAAGGACCTTGCTGGTCAGCCGACTGTATTTAAGGTTAAGATACATGAAATCAATGTTCAGGAGTTGCCAGAACTTGATGATGAGTTTGTTAAGGATACAACTGAATTTGAAACTGTTGAGGAATTGAAGGCAGATATAAGAAAGAAGCTTGAAGAGTCTGCTGAAAGAGCTGCAGCAGTTGAGTTTGAAAATACATTATTTGACCAGATTATAGAAAATGTTGAAGGTGAAATACCAGAGTGCATGTATGAAAACAGAATTAATGCATTGGCTTCTGAATTTGGTTATTCACTACAGCAGCAAGGCTTGAATTTGGATATGTATTTGCAATATACTGGTATGAGTGAAGAAGAATTTAGAGAATCCTTTGCTGAAAGAGCTCAAAAGGAAGTTATATTAAGACTTGGTCTTGAAAAGATAGCTGAGCTTGAAAATATTACTGTAACTGATGAAGAGATTGAAGAGGGCTTAACAAAGCTTGGTGAGAAAAATGGAATGGACCTTGAAACTGTAAAGAGATACATTTCATATGATGCTTATAAGACAGATTTGATTGTATCAAAGGCTGCAGATTTAGTTAAGGAAACCGCTGTTATTGACAATACCTTAGCAGAAAAAGAAGAAAAGGCTAAGGAAGAGTAATATACAAAATGTATAATTGCTTTGAGTAAATGTAGATTATTATAGATAGAAAGGAAGATGGCTTAAATGAGTTTAGTACCTATGGTTGTGGAACAAACAAGCAGAGGGGAACGATCTTACGATATATTCTCCAGATTGCTCAATGACCGAATTATCATGCTGTCTGACGAGGTTAATGATGTAACTGCTAGTTTGGTGGTGGCACAATTACTATATTTGGAGAGTCAGGATGCAGAAAAAGATATTAATTTGTATATAAACAGTCCTGGTGGTTCTGTTACTTCTGGGTTAGCTATTTATGACACAATTCAATATATTAAATGCGATGTTTGTACAATTTGTATAGGCCTGGCTGCATCTATGGGAGCATTTTTGCTTTCATCTGGTACTAAAGGCAAGCGTTTTGCACTTCCTAACAGTGAAATTATGATACATCAGCCATTGATTGCCGGTGGATTATCCGGACAAGCGACTGATATAAAAATTAGAGCTGACCATTTGATGAGGACTAAGCAAAAGCTAAACAGAATTTTAGCTGAAAATACTGGAAAGCCTATAGAAGTCGTTGAGGCTGATACAGAGCGTGACAACTTTATGTCAGCTGAAGAAGCATTGGAATACGGACTTATAGATAAGGTTATTAAAAATAGATAGGTTGGTGCTTAATGTCAGAAAAAGGGTTTCGTAAGTGTAACTTCTGTGGAAAAGGTGAAAGCAAAGTACAAAGCATGTTTTCCGCAGGTGACACAAATATTTGTGATGAGTGCGTCTGCTACTGCTATGAGTTGATTTCAGGACCATTATCAGTAAGAAAGAAGTCAAAGACAGGCAGGAACAACTTTAACTCTAATTCACATGAAATAAATCTCTTAAAGCCAGCTGAGATTAAACAGGTTCTTGATGAATATGTAATTGGTCAGGACTCAGCAAAAATAGCGTTATCTGTGTCTGTTTATAATCATTATAAAAGGATTTTAAGTCAGGATGATGGCGAAGATGTAGAGCTTCAGAAAAGTAATATCTTACTTTTGGGTCCTACCGGAGTTGGTAAAACCTTTTTAGCACAAACCCTTGCTAAAATCCTTGATGTTCCATTTGCTATTGCTGATGCTACAACTATTACGGAGGCTGGTTATGTCGGCGATGATGTTGAAAATGTGTTGTTGCGTTTAATTCAGGCAGCTAATTATGATGTTGAAGCAGCAGAAAAGGGTATAATTTATATTGATGAGATTGATAAGATTGCTAGAAAATCTGAAAACACATCCTTAACACGAGATGTAAGTGGTGAGGGTGTTCAGCAGGCACTTTTAAAAATAATTGAGGGTACAGTTTCAAATGTACCTCCTCAGGGTGGTAGAAAACACCCTAATCAGGAGTTCATACAAATTAATACAAAGAATATTCTGTTTATTTGTGGTGGAGCTTTTGATGGTTTGGAAAAGGCTATTGTAAAGAGAATACATTCATCTGCAATAGGCTTTGGTGCTGATATAGTAACTAAAAAAGAGCAGATGCATAATGTATTTAGAAAAGTTGTACCACAAGATTTGGTGAAGTTTGGGCTTGTACCTGAGTTGGTAGGTCGCTTGCCAATCATAGCTGTTTTAGATGAGTTGGATGAAGAGGCGTTGATTAAGATTTTAACAGAGCCTAAAAATGCACTCATAAAGCAGTATAAAAAGCTGTTCTCTTTTGATAATATTGAACTTATTATTGATGATGGTGCTTTGACTGAAATTGCCCAAAAGGCTATTGAACAAAAAACTGGTGCAAGAGGATTGCGTACAATACTTGAAGGAATCCTTATGGAGGTAATGTTTGATGCTCCATCAGATGAAAGAATTAAATCTGTAACGATTACAGCAGATTGTGTTACGGATAAAGCAAAACCAGTAATTACTCGTAAGAATAAGCGAGTTGCCAGAAACAGTTAGTGATTTAATCCCCATGAGTACACTCTCGTGGGGATTTTTAAGATATATTTTATACTTGCAAAATATATAAAATTAATATATAATGTATATGCAACATGATAATATGTTGAAAATATGAATGAATTGTCGTAGGATAATACATTTACTATAGATGTAAAATGCTAAAATGGAGGTAGTATGGAAACCAATAAGGAAAATAAAGATATATTAATGCCTACTATTGCGATACGCGGTATGGTTTTGTTTCCTAAAATGGTAATACATTTTGATATAGCCAGAGATATATCTATAAAGGCTGTTGAGGAGGCAATAAAAAGGGATAGGAAGATTTTTCTTGTTGCTCAAAGAGATATATTTGAAGAAAACCCAGATAAAGATGATTTGTATGAAATTGGCGTAGTAGCAGAAATCAGACAAACATTAAAAACTCCCGATAATATTTTGAGGGTACTTGTTGAGGGTATATATAAGGCAAAGATTGTTGAGCTAGATAATACTGATAAGTATTTGAAAGCAAAAATAGAGGAAATTCCTGAGAGTGATAATTCTGATGTTGATGAGATAGAACTATTGGCTGTAATGCGTTCAATAAAGAGTATTTTCGAGAGATATAGTACATTAATACCTAAAATGCCAAGAGAGTTAATGGACGCCGTTATGGGACAGGATGATGCAAAGCAGCTGTTTGAAAATATTGCTTATAATATAAATTTGCATTATACGGACTTACAGTCATTACTTGAAGAGGAAAACATTCTTGTCAAATTAAGCATGCTTTATGAATTTCTTGTAAAAGAGGTTGATATTTTAGAGCTTGAAAGCCATATACAGGAGCAGGTAAAGGAGAATATTAATAGGGGACAGAGAGAGTACTTTCTTCGTGAGCAGATGAGAGTCATTTCATCACATTTAGGTGAGGATGATAATGGACAGGATGAAATTGATGAGTATTTTGAGAAGATAGAGACATTGAATCTTCCAGAGGAAGTTTCTAAAAAGCTAATGAAAGAAGCAGAGCGTTTANCAAAAATGCCTCCGACATCACAGGAGTCATATGTAATCAGAAATTATCTAGACACTTGCCTTGAATTGCCATGGAATAAAAGTTCAAAGATAAAGGTTAATATAAAAAAAGCACAACAGATACTTGATAAGGACCACTATGGGCTTAAAAGGGTTAAAGAAAGGGTGCTTGAGAGTATTGCCGTTCACGCACTTATGCCAGATGTTACAGGGCAGATTATTTGTCTTGTAGGACCACCGGGTGTAGGTAAAACTTCAATAGGACGCTCAATTGCAAAGGCTTTGGGAAGAAAGTATGCAAGGGTATCTTTGGGCGGAGTCAGGGATGAGTCAGATATAAGAGGGCATAGAAAGACATATGTTGGAGCTATGCCAGGCAGGATAATTAATGCCTTGATTAGTGCGGGAACGAATAATCCGCTTATTTTGTTTGATGAGATTGATAAGATGGGCAACGATTACAAGGGTGACCCAGCATCAGCTATGCTTGAGGTATTGGATAGCGAGCAAAACAGGGAGTTCAGAGACCATTATATTGAAATACCGTTTGATTTAAGTAAGACGGTGTTTGTGACAACTGCCAATACCACAGATACAATCCCACCACCCTTGCTTGATAGAATGGAAGTCATTGAAATAACAAGCTATACTAGGGAGGAAAAGTTTCACATTGCTAAAGGATACCTGATTCCTAAGCAGATTAAGAAAAATGGCTTAAAGGGAACACAGGTAAGATTTTCTGATGAGGTAATCTATGCTTTGATAGATTCATATACAAAGGAGGCAGGAGTAAGAAATCTTGAAAGAGAAATTGCCTCTTTATGTAGAAAGGCTGCTAAGAAGATTGTTGCAAAGGAAACTAAAAGAGCTGTATTTACAGAAAAAAATATAGAGCAGTATTTGGGTGGGAAGAAGTATCTACCTGATTATGTAAGTAAAAAGGACGCTGTTGGCGTTGTAAACGGACTTGCATGGACTTCAGTAGGCGGAGTGGTAATGCCTCTTGAGGTAATAGCTTTAAACGGAAAGGGTGCTATTGAGATAACAGGCTCACTTGGAGATGTTATGAAGGAAAGTGCAAGGATTGCAGTAAGCTATGTAAGAAGTGTTTATGCAAAATATAATATTGATGAAGATTTTTATAAAGAGAAGGATTTGCATATTCATGCACCTGAGGGCGCGGTACCAAAGAATGGTCCATCAGCGGGCGTTGCAATTGTAACATCAATGGTGTCTGCATTGTCAGGTATTTCTGTAAGAAGTGATGTTGCTATGACTGGAGAAATAACTCTTCATGGAAAGGTTTTACCTATTGGAGGGTTAAGAGAGAAAACTATGGCAGCATATAAAGAGGGCATAAAAACTGTAATAATTCCTGATGCAAACAAGGGAGATTTATCTGAAATTGAGGATGTAGTTAAGGAGAAATTGAATTTTGTATTTGTAAATAATATTGAAGAAGTGCTTGATATTGCACTTGTAAAGGATACAGTTGATGATAAATCAAATGGCAGAGAAACCATTAAACAATAATTTCTCCTATAAATTTATGGAGGTGAGTTTATGAATTTTAACAATGCGAAATTTTATGCTTCTTATGGAGCGTTTTCGCAAATACCTCCTTGTGAGAAAATTGAAATAGCCTTTGCAGGTCGCTCCAATGTAGGAAAGTCAACCTTGATAAATAAGCTGTTTAACAGAAAATCACTTGCTAGGGTAAGTTCAGTTCCTGGCAAAACAGCAACTATTAATTTCTATGGGTTGGATAATGTGTATTTTGTTGACTTGCCCGGATATGGATATGCAAAGGTTTCAAAGGCAGAAAAAAAGCGCTGGTCAAATCTGATAGAGGGGTATTTAAATTCAAATAGGGATATAAGGCTTATATTTATGCTGATTGATATGCGTCATCCACCATCAGCTGATGATATCACTATGATAAACTACCTTATTGATATGGAACTTCCTTTTGTTATTGTGCTTACAAAGGCGGATAAGCTCAATAAAACTCAGCGTGAAAAGCGTATGAGTGGTTTTGAAAATGAAATACCATATTTTCATGAAATAACTGTGGTTCCATTTTCAGCCCAAACCTTTGAGGGGGTTGAAAGACTAAGGGAAATTGTTGAGGAAGTTATCAGTGATGATGATATAGATGAGGAGTTGGAGGGATGAAAATAATACTTTAACTGATGGCAATACTGAAAATTGACATAATACTTATGAAAGGAATGAAAATATGTTTGTATCAGATAATTTATCAGTAAATGAAAAAGGACATCTGACAATTGGAAAGGTTGACACTGTTGAGCTTGCAAAGGATTTTGGAACTCCTTTGTATGTAATGGACGAAATGATGATTAAAGAGGTTTGCAAAAGCTTTAAGGAGAGTATTGATAAATATTATGATGGTAAGGGCTTGGTTTGTTATGCAAGCAAAGCATTCTGTTGCCTATATATGTGCAGATTGATGTCTTTGGAGGGAATGGGGCTTGATGTTGTTTCAAACGGAGAGCTTTATACTGCTATGAAGGCTGGCTTTGATGCTGAAAAGATTTGTTTTCATGGCAATAATAAGACCGATGAGGAACTTGAGTACGCTGTTGATTCAAAGGTTGGCAGAATCGTTGTAGATAATATTTATGAGCTTGAGAGGCTTGATAGAATTGCAAAGGCTAAAGGTGTTACTGTTGGAATACTGCTTAGAATAAAGCCTGGAATTGATGCTCATACTCATGATTTTATAAGAACAGGTCAGATAGACAGTAAATTTGGATTTGCTTTAGAAACAGAAGAAGCATTTGAGGCTATAAAAAAAGCAATTGCTTGTGAAAATGTCAAATTGAGAGGTATACATTGTCACATTGGTTCGCAGATATTCGATGTTGATCCATTTGAGCATGCGGCAGCGGTTATGCTTGATTTCATAGCAAAGGTTAAGAATGAGCTTAATTATGAGTTGGATGAGCTTAATCTTGGTGGAGGCTTTGGAATAAAATATGTTGAAAGTGATAACCCATCCCCATTTGAAACTTACATGGAGAAGGTTTCAAAAGTTGTTAAACAGAAGTGCAGTCAGTTAAATATCAAGCAGCCGTTCATCATTTTAGAACCCGGTCGTTCAATTGTGGCTTCTGCAGGTATTACTCTTTATACAGTCGGTGGTATTAAGGAGATTCCAAATATTAGGACATATGTCTCTGTAGATGGAGGTATGACTGATAATCCAAGATATGTTTTATATCGCTCTCAATATGAGGCTGTTGTTGCAAATAAAGCTAACCTTGAAAGGAATAAGACAGTAACTATTTCAGGAAAGTCCTGTGAAAGTGGGGACCTTATTGGTGAGAACATGAAAATACAGGATATTGAGGTAGGGGACACTATTGCGATACTTGCAACAGGAGCATACAATTATTCCATGTCATCAAACTATAATAGAATAGCAAAGCCTGCTGTTGTTTTTGTAAATGAAAGTAGAGCACATGTGGTTGTTAAGAGAGAAACTTTAGATGATATCATTAGAAATGATATTGATGTTTAACCAAAGCAGGCTATAATAAAAAGCAGCAACCCGGTTTTATTCAACCAGTGTTGCTGTTTTAATCTTATTAAGTGTATTTTTTTTACGTTTAAGCTTTGATATATATGGAGCAAAAAATTCCATAATTGCACAATATTTATCAACTAAAACTATAACATATGTTTCTTTATATTTTGGCATAGATAATGTGAAAGGCCACATATGATTAAGTATTATATCCTTTTCGATTTGATTAATTTTAAACAGGTCTGTTGCATTTTTCAAAGCAACTTGAGGATGTCTAGCAATATGTCCTTTCTCTCCGGATTTTCGCACATATTCTTTTCGATTATAATAAAACAAATCATGTAAAAGTCCAGCCCTAGCAGCTGCTGTTGCATTAAATTTAAATTTTTTACATAATAGATAATTATAGTATGATACATTCAATGAATGTTGAAATCTTGTTGTAGACACATGGTGTTGAAATTGTTTAAGCTGTTGGACTTCATTGCTGTAAATAATATCTTCCACTGTTTTAAAGTATAAATGTTCCTCGAGATTTTTTTTAGAGCATATAGCTTTTAACATCAACACACCTCATAAAATAAAATTGTACTTTCACATTATACTGGACATAAGTGAATAAATTATGAACAAACTATTAATTTTACAAATCAAATAGTATCTACAAAAAATCCCCTCATTTTAATTGAGGGGATTTAGGTATTAAATAATACTTAGCAATACTCCAGCAGCAACGGCAGAACCGATAACGCCAGCAACATTAGGTCCCATAGCGTGCATTAATAAGAAGTTAGTAGGGTCAGTTTGTGCACCAACCTTTTGTGAAACTCTAGCAGCCATAGGAACAGCTGAAACTCCAGCGGAACCGATAAGTGGATTAACCTTTCCACCTGTAACCTTATACATGATTTTACCGAACAATACACCGCAAGCAGTTCCAAGTGCAAATGCAAGAACTCCAAGTGCCATAATCTTTGCAAAGCTAGGGTTTATAACATTTTCAGCCTTAGTAGTAGCACCAACGGAAGTTCCTAAGAAAATTGTTATAATATTCATAAGCTCATTCTGAGCAGTTTTAACGAGCCTTTCACATACTCCGCTTTCTCTTAAAAGGTTGCCGAACATAAGCATACCTACCAAAGGAGTAGCTGATGGAACAAGAAGTGCAATAATAAGAGTTACAACAATTGGGAAAATGATTTTTTCAGTCTTTGAAACAGGTCTAAGCTGTTCCATAACAACAGCACGCTCTTTTTTTGTTGTTAGAGCCTTCATGATAGGTGGCTGAATAAGTGGTACTAAAGCCATATAAGTATATGCTGCAAGTGCAATAGTACCTATTGTAACTGAGCCACCGCCTGTTAATAGCTTACTAGCAACATAGATAGCAGTAGGACCATCAGCGCCACCAATGATTGAAATAGCACCTGATTGAGCAGCATTGAATCCTAAAACTGCAGCTCCTGCGAATGTAAAGAAAATACCACCTTGTGCTGCTGCGCCTAACAAAAAGCTTTTTGGATTAGAGATAAGAGGACCGAAGTCAGTCATACAACCAATGCCAAGAAAGATTAGTGGAGGATAAATCTGCAGCTTAACCCCAAGATAGAGCATATCAAGCAGCCCACCCTCTTTAAGTACAGCACCAACACTGAAGGTTTCAGCATTAAAAAGCTCCGGATGATACATTCCAGCATGTGGTAGATTGGTTAAAAACATACCGAATGCAATTGGTAACAGAAGTAATGGCTCAAAGCCTTTTACTATTGCAAGATACATAAAAACGAATGATATTAAAATCATTACTATGGATCTCCAATCCATAGCGTACAAACCGCTTTCAAACCAAAGATCCTTTAAAGTGTTAATAAAAATATCTATAACCTCACTCATAACAAATACCCATAATACCCTTTCAGAAAATTATTTTATAAACAGTATTAAAACGGAGTGGTATTTTCACGCAATCCAGCCATCGCCCATGCAGGTCTGGATGATGAATAACTTTTTACAGGTTTAATGGACTTAACCTTGTATGTTTTTCCGTCACTAACGCTAAGCGATGCGATTACAGCAGAAATCACAGCAACCACTTCATCTTCGTCAGAATTTGTCTGTGGCAATACAATTTGATGAATATTGTCTAAAGTTTTGTTTTCAGTTGGTTTTAAATTTTTTTTTACATCGTTTGAATCGTATAAACTTTTACTTAAAATCTTGCCTTGAATTGAAAAATATAAAACTAGTAGAATAAGTGCTATAAATACAACTACAATACCTGTAAGAACAACTGCACCCACAAAGGTAGCATCCATACTAATCTCCCCATTTCTTTTTAATTTTGATAACAGATAACACAATTATACACTATTATAATCATTATTGCAAGACATATTAAAAAATAAATTAGAAAATATTGAACAGTAGAATTTTATAGAGGTGAATGAAGAGCTAAATAACTAAAAATATATATAAAATTAAGAGATTTGTAATAAATTTGCTTACTTTTAAGTATTGTTTTTTATTAAAAATTATGATAAAATATAAATAAATATAATAACATATTAGTAATGGTAGATTGAAAAAAAGGAGTGGTGGTATGTTCGAACTGATTTTATGGGGGATAGTTTTTGCTGTTTTAGTTATAGCTGAATTATCAACCACGCAGTTAATTTCAATCTGGTTTGCTGTCGGTGCTTTAGGTGCCTTTATTGCAGCAGTTTTTTCTGCACCATTAATAGTACAGTTTGCAATATTTACTTTATTATCCTTGTTGCTTTTGATTTTTACAAGACCTTTTTTCAATAAAGTAGTGAAAGGTTATACTCCAACAAATTCAGAGCTGGATATTGGAAAGACAGCTGTTGTTATTGAGGATGTAGATAATCTTAAAGGTACGGGCAGGGCAACTTTAAACGGAGTGGATTGGATAGCGGTTTCAAAAGATAATGAACCGATTCCAAAAGGCTCAGTAGTTGTTGTTGAGGATATTCAAGGGTCTAAGCTCGTGGTGAGCATAAAGCCATAAAAATAATTTTTAGGAGGAGAATAAAATGGGGGATACAATTATTGTTCTGTTATTAATTATCGTTTTTCTTGTAATTGTTTTAGTGTCAAGAATTAAGATTGTTCCACAGGCAAGGGTTTATGTTATTGAGCGATTAGGAGCGTTCCATGCAGTTTGGAATACAGGTCCGCACATATTGATTCCGTTTATTGACAGGATTGCAAATCGTGTTTCGATTAAGGAGCTTGTTGCTGATTTTAAGCCACAGCCTGTTATCACAAAGGATAATGTTACAATGCAGATTGACACTGTTGTGTTCTTTCAGGTAACTGATGCAAAGCTGTATACATACGGTGTTGAGAATCCAATAGCAGCAATTGAAAACCTTACAGCAACAACCTTGCGTAATATTATAGGTGACTTGGAGCTTGATGCGACATTGACATCTCGTGATGTGATAAATACAAAAATTACTGCTATCCTTGACCAAGCAACTGACCGTTGGGGAATTAAGGTTAATCGTGTTGAGTTGAAAAATATTTTACCACCAAGAGAAATTCAAGATGCGATGGAAAAGCAGATGAAAGCTGAGCGTGAGCGTCGAGAGAAAATAATTCAAGCGGAGGGTGAAAAGAAGGCTCAGATACTTGTCGCTGAGGGTGAAAAGGAGTCAAAGATTCTTCGTGCAGAGGCTGATAAGCAATCTGAAATTTTGCGTGCTGAGGCAGAAAAGGAAGCAATGATTTTAAGGGCAGATGCTGTAAAAGAGCAGAAAATCCTTGAGGCTACTGGTGAGGCGCAGGCTATTGAGTTGGTTCAAGAAGCGCTTGCTGAAAGTATTGTTAAGTTAAATAATGCAGACCCAAGCAATAGTGTAATTGCTCTAAAATCATTAGAGGCATTTGCTAAGGCTGCTAACGGAAGGGCAACTAAGATTATTATTCCAAGTGAAATTCAAGGAATTGCAGGTCTTGCATCAGGCTTAAAGGAGATTGTTACCTCTGAGTCAAAGCCAATGAGTTAAAAAATAAAGAGAATCCAATGCTAATTAGCACTGGATTCTTTTTTTGTTTCAGGCAATATTGTTATAGATACGATTTCTGGTCGATTACAAAACCTTGCTGGGAAAGGATAATTACCTATACCTGAAGTAATATACATATTTCCGTTTTCATAAGGGAAAAGCCCTTTATCATAAAGTGGATTATCGGGGCTGGTGATTTTGGGGAAAATCCAACCATTAACATATAAAGGACCAATAAGGGGAAGTCGAACAACTTCGCCATGTGTATCACCACATAAAGTCAAGTCTGCTCCAAAGTGTTCATAATAGTCATACATAGGGATATGCGCAAGGAGAATACTAAAGACATCGTCGTTTGGTGAATCAAACTCATTATTTAGATTAAATGTGTTTGTAAAGTAGACATTGTTTATACCATAAATTTGTATATTTGTATCGTCAACTCTTATTACATCAGTTTTATAATCCATTACCTTTATATTATTTTCGCTGAGAGTCTGAAGATAGCTTTTATCATTATCGTGTTCTCCAGGAACAAAATAAACGGGATACCCATCACTAATAAGGGTGGACATCAGTTCAACTGAAATTTCAATATTCTCTTCGCCAATGACGCTATAATTTGAATACATATCGCCTAATGCAAAGACAATATCGGGGTTTTCCTTTTTGATTGCCGTTATTATAGTTTTGTTACTTATACCGTATTTTTCAGCGTGCAGGTCGCTTAGTGCAACAATCTTTATTTCGTTCTTTACATTGTCGTAATAAAGGGTCTGTCTGCTTATCTTTAGAGTAAAATTATTATAAACCCATATTATAATGACAAAAATCAGGAAATACAATAATTTTCGCAGTTTTCCTTTTTTCTTTTTGGGGGCAGGATTTGTAGTATTGCTAATATTCTCAGTCATTTTCTACCTCATACTAATATCATAGTGATTTCTAGATGTTTCAATATTGTGCTTATCAAAGGCTTCCTTTGTTAATTCATATAAATCGAAATTCACATCCCAGTAATCTTCAGTTAATGTCCATACTCTTGTGTAAATTGTAATTGTATTGCCGACATTTCTTCCGATTCTAATAAAAGGAGCTGGGTCTTTTATTATTTTCTCATGGGCTGAAGTGATTTCTGTTAAGATTTCCTTAATTTTTTTTATGTCACTATCCGCACTGAATGAAAACTCTAAACTTAAGCGTCGTGTTGGTCTTTGCGTATAGTTGATTATTTTGCCATTAGAAACATTTCCGTTTGGAATGTAAATTGTTTCATTATTGGTTGTAACAAGTTTTGTATATAATATGCTTATGCTTTCTACTGTACCGGCAGCGTCTGGTGTTTCAATATAATCACCTGATTTAAACGGCTGGGCAAATAAGATTATAAAACCTCCTGCTAGGTTGGATAGGCTTCCCTGCAACGCAAGGCCGACAGCTAAACCAGCAGCACCAATTATTGTAACAATAGAGGTCATTGGCACATTCAACAATGACAAAGTTATTACGCCAACCAATGTATACAGCAAAATTTTTACAAGAGATTTTAAAAATCCTCGTGCTGTTTTATCTATATGTGCTTTCTTTAACCCTTTAAGCAGTATGCTGATTAAAAACCTTGAGAGAAGTATGCCAATAATAAAAACAACTAAGGCGAACAATATTGACGGGAGCATTGCTTTTAGCTTTGCACTTATGCCTGAAAACATTGTTGTAACCTGTTGGGCCTCTTCTTTTATATTTTCTTTTATATTTATTTCAGAAATATCGGTTGTTGTTGAGATAAATTGCAATAATTTTCTGAATACAAATAAATCCATAGAACACTCCTATAAAATATAATATAAATTAATTATAAACCTATAAATAAAAATGTCAAGTAATATTTATTTAAATTTAACATATTAAGTTAAATATAAATATCCAAGTTCCTTGTACATAAATCTTGAATTATTATGTTGAAAATGATATAATAAAACAGAATAGTATTTGATTAATTAGTTAGTATAGATGCAAGGAAATAGAATGGAGCTTATATGAAAAAGTGGATAATAAATAAACCTGACACAGCTTTAGCTGAAAAGATTGTTAAACAAAGCAATTTGAGCAGGTTATGTGCAGATGTTCTTGTTTCAAGAGGAATAACTGATATAGAACAGGCAAGTAAGTTTTTGAATGTAGAGGGACTAGAAGCCCCATATATAATTAAGGATATGCAAAAAGCAGCTGAAATAATTAATGATGCTGTTAATGATGGTAAAAAAATNTGTATCTATGGCGATTATGATTGTGATGGAATAACCTCAACTGTAATTCTTTACTCATATTTGGANTGCNTTGGTGCAGATGTTACATACTATATTCCNGAAAGAGATGAGGGGTATGGAATAAATAAAGAATCGATTAAAGAGCTTTCTGAAGATGGTGTAGAGCTGATAATTACTGTAGATAATGGTATTTCTGCATTTGAGGAAGCTGAGTTTATTTATGAATTGGGTATGGATTTGATTATTACAGACCATCACCAGCCAGGTGAAAGGCTACCAAGAGCCTCTGCGATTGTTAATCCTCATAGAAGGGATTGTCCGTCTGAATTCAAGGCGCTTTGTGGTGCAGGTGTTGCACTGAAGCTGGTTGCTGCAATGGACGGTGGGGATTATGATATGGCTTTGGAGGAGTTTGGTGATTTAGCGGCTATTGGAACCGTTGCTGATATTGTAAAGCTTGAGAGTGAGAACCGTTTTATTGTTGAAAATGGTCTGAGAATGATAAAAAATACAGAGCGTGTAGGGCTATTGGCATTAATTGAAGCAAGTGGTCTTGCGGGCAAAGAGATAACATCAACTTCAATCGGCTTTATGATTGCACCAAGAATAAATGCATCAGGGCGTTTTGGTTCACCTAAGCAGGCTGTTGAACTGCTGCTATGTGAGGACCCTGATGAGGCACAAAGACTTGCAAATGAGCTTAATGCTCTTAATAATGAGCGTAAGAAGATTGAGAATAAAATTATGCTGAAAATAGCGGAACAGGTGACTGAAAATCCAGAGATGCTAAATGAAAGGGTTCTTATCTTTTCAGGTGAGGATTGGCATCATGGAGTCATTGGTATAGTTGCGTCAAGAATGGTAGAAAGGTTTGGCAAGCCGAGCTTTGTTATTACTGTTGAGGGTGATGTTGCAAGGGGGTCGGTGCGTTCATTTGGAGAGTTTTCTGTATTCAAATGCCTAGAATACTGCTCTGAATTATTGTTGCGTTATGGTGGGCATAAAAGTGCTGGAGGCTTTTCTATTGCAACAGATAAAATACCGGATTTTGTGGAAATGGTAAAGCAATATGCTTTAACTTATCATGATATAATGCCGGATTTGACAATTGAAGTTGATAAATTATTATTACCCGATGATATTAATGGTGAGAATATTAACAGCTTGAAAATGCTGGAGCCATTCGGTGAGGGGAACCGTCAGCCCTTGTTTTCAATCTATGGCGCAATCATTGACAGCATTATCTCCCTTTCAAACGGAGCACATACAAAATTGAAATTAATATATGGTAATAAATATTTTTATGCAATGATGTTTAGGACAAAGGTTTCAGATATTTCCATGCAAAAGGGCGAGAAGTGGGATTTTATCGTTTCACTTGAAAATAATAGTTATAGTGATAAGACAACTTGCATATTGCTTGTTAAGGATTATCGCAAATCAGGTATTAAACAGCTTGGGTATTTTTCAGCTAAATCTATTTATGAAAAATATTTAAGGGGTGAAGAAATTCCATATGAATATTATACTAAGATATGCCCTGTTCGTGATGAAATGATAAAAGTTTACAAATTAATTCCTAGTTCTGGAATAGATTTGGATACACTCTTTATGAAACTTGCTGCCAGCGATATAAATTACTGTAAAATGAAAGCTACTATTGATATATTACGGGAATTAAATTTAGTAAATTATAATGCATATGAACAGAAAGTTAGTCTGATTCCAGCTAAAAGGAAAGTGAATTTGGAGGAATCTTCTTGTCTGAAGAAACTAAGGAGTAAGATATGAACGAAGATATTTATACAATAGATTTGTTAATACAAAAAATTTTAACTGATGATAAGCAATATGATTTAAGTAAAATCATAACAGCATATGAGTTTGCAAATAAGGCTCATGAGGGGCAGACCCGTTCGTCAGGAGAGCCATATATTGTGCATCCGCTTGCTGTTGCGTATATTCTGCTTGAGCTGGGAATGGATACTGATACAATTTGTGCGGCAATGCTGCATGATGTTGTTGAGGATACGCCCACTACTTTAGATGAGGTAAGAAAAAGATTTGGACAGGATGTCGCTATGCTTGTTGATGGCGTCACAAAGCTGAATAAGGTGCCTATGTTCAACAAGGAGGAACAACAGGCTGAGAATGTAAGGAAAATGATGCTTGCTATGTCGCAGGATATTCGTGTTATAATTATAAAGCTATGTGACAGACTCCATAATATGCGAACACTTAGCTACCGTCCCGGACATAAGCAGAGAAATACTGCATTGGAAACAATGCACATATATGCACCGATTGCTCACAGACTTGGGATAAGGGCTGTTAAGGATGAGCTTGAGGATTTGGCTTTTAGGTACCTTGATCCATATGCATATGCAGAAATAGAGCATATCATTGATAAAAAGAAGGAAGAACGAGAAGAATTTATCGCTACGATTAAGGAAAAAATTGCAAACAGGTTAAGGGTTGAGGAATTTGAAAGNCCGCCATATATTGAGGGTAGAGTAAAAAGTATCTATGCCATTTATAAGAAAATCTTTGTAAATAATAAAACTATTGATGAGGTTTATGATAAATATGCAGTTAGAATTATAGTTACAACGGTAGGTGAGTGCTATAATGTTTTAGGAATTATACACGATATGTTCAGACCTTTGCCTAATAGGTTTAAGGATTATATTTCTACTCCGAAGCCTAATATGTATCAGTCACTGCATACAACAGTTCTTGGCCGTGAGCAGATTCCTTTTGAGGTGCAAATTCGCACTTGGGATATGCACTATACTGCTGAATATGGTATTGCAGCCCATTGGAAATATAAAGAGGGAATTCAGGGTAAGGATAAAATGGAGCAGAGGCTTGCTTGGGTAAGACAGGTTATTGAGGCACAGCAAACCTCAGATGATGTTGAGGAAATTGTACGGATTATCAAGAATGATATTGCTTTAGAGGACATTGTTGTAATGACTCCTAAGGGTGACTCTATAACCTTGCCCACTGATTCCACGCCAATTGATTTTGCGTATAAGATACACTCACAGATAGGACATAATACCGTTGGAGCAAAGGTTGATGGTAAGATGGTGCCACTTGATTATAAGCTGCAGACGGGACAAATTGTGGAGGTTCTTACAAGCAAAGAAGATAAAGGCCCTAATAGGGATTGGATAAGTATTGTAAAAACTAATGAGGCTAAATCGAAAATGCGCTCATGGTTTAAGAAGGAGCGCAGGGAGGAAAATATTGTTACAGGTAAGGCAGAGCTTGAAAAGGAATTCAAGAAGTTTGGGATTAAAGTGCCTGAGGAGGATTTGCCTGAGTTTTTAAGTTATGACTTGAAAAAGCATAATTGCCTTACCATTGACGATTTTTATGCCTCTATCGGATATGGTGGTATAACCCTGTCCAAAATAATGACAAGGCTTAAGGATAGTTATATCAAGAAATATGGCGATGAAGCCGAAAAGCTTGAAAGTGCAAATGTTATTAAGCCTAAACAGGACGCAAACCGTAAGAGTGGTATAACTCTTGACAATATAGATGATGTGCTTGTAAAATTTGCACAATGCTGCAACCCGCTACCAGGTGATGAAATCGTAGGTTTTATTACAAGAGGTCATGGAATTTCTGTTCATACTCAAAGCTGTACAAATTATAAGTCAGCAATTGAAAAGGGTAATAACCTTGAAAGATGGGTTGAGGTTGAATGGACTAATAATGTAAGCACAAACATGAGAACTGGAATAAGAGTAATTGCTAATGACAGGGTTGGATTGCTTTATGATATTACAGCAGTGCTTGCTGAATCAAGAATACCGATGAACCATTCATCATCAAGAATATTAAAGAATGGGAATGCTATCTTTGAGGCTTCAATTAATATCTCTGGAAAAGAGCAGCTTAATAGTCTTTTTGAAAAGCTAAGGAAAATAAAAGGTGTCATATCAGTCGATAAGGCAGGATTATAACATATGCAAAGGAGATGCAAATGAAGATAAAAGTAATGCCGCTTGGCGAATTAAGAGCAAATTGTTATATTGTTGAAACAGCAAAAAAGAACGCAGCAGCATTTGATATTGGTGGAGAGCCTGAAAAGCTGTTGCAGTATCTGAAGGAAAGTAATTTAACATTAAAGAAAATATTTTTGACACATGGGCATTATGACCATATTGGTGGAGTTTATGAGGTGCAAAAGCAGACGGGTGCTGAAGTTTATGTTCATTCCGGTGATGGTATGAAAATTCAGAGCAGTTCTGGAAGTCTGGCTGTAAATTTCGGCAGGATAGATTTTAAGAAGATTGAGAATTTTACTGAGGTAAGTGATGGAGATGTAATAGCTCTTGATGAGCTGGAGTTTAAGGTTTTGCATACTCCCGGACATACCAGCGGTAGTGTTTGCTATATCTGCAACGACTATATTTTTACTGGTGATACATTGTTTAGATGCTCTATCGGAAGAACGGATCTACCCGATGGAGATTTTGGTAAAATGAGTCTGTCGTTGGAAAAGTTAAAAGCACTTAAAGAAGATTATATTGTTTATCCGGGACATGAGGCAGAATCAACCCTAGACTTTGAAAAAAATAATAATCCATATTTAAAGGGAAACTTGTATGACGATTATATTTAGCAATCATACAATTAAGTATGAGATAGAGTCAACTGTCAAGCTGTTTATACCGGCAATACGTTTTAGTTTTTTATATGATGAAAGAAATTGTGATGGCGACCTGGTCATGACAAGGGTTAAAACGGGTAAAAGCTTTACCTATCTATATGTTTATGTAAGAATTGGCGACAGAATAAAGCGTATGGCTTACCATATCCCTAATGAAAAGGTGAAGGCGGATAAAAATTTATGTGAGTATAATCTATGTAGGCTGGTTTACCTTTGCTTATCGGAGATTACAGAGTTAACTCCCCAATGGGGTATGTTGACAGGAATCCGCCCTGTAAAAAAGGTTATTGACCTAATTGAAAAGGGATTTAGTAAAAACGAATTGTTTGCTGAACTCAAAAATAAGTTTTTTGTAAGTGATGAGAAGCTTGAGCTGGCATATAAAATTGCTAAAATACAGATGCCATTAATTAAAACCAATGATTATAAAACGGTAAGTCTTTATGTTTCGATTCCATTTTGCCCGACAAGATGTAGCTATTGTTCCTTTGTTTCACATTCGATAGAAAGTGCAAAAAATCTCATACCTGATTATATAAAATACCTTTGCATTGAATTAGAGAAATTAGGGGAAGATGTTAGGGAATTAGGCTTGAGGATAGATACAATCTATATTGGCGGAGGAACTCCTACATCAATTGAGGCTGAGGATTTGCAGAGAATTATGGAGTGTATATCCAAAAACTTTGACATTTTGTCAGTTCGTGAATATAATGTAGAAGCAGGGCGTGCAGATACAATTACCTTTGAAAAGCTTAAAGTAATAAAAGATATGGGTGCAACAAGGATATCAGTTAATCCCCAGACTCTGAATGATGAGGTACTAAAGGTTATTGGCAGGAAGCATACCTCAGAGCAAACATTAAATGCTTACATAATGGCTAGAGATTTAGGCTTTGACAATATAAATATGGATTTAATTGCAGGACTTCCGACTGAAACTGTTGATAGCTTTAAGAATACATTGGATAAGGTGATTTTGCTTAGCCCTGAAAGCGTTACAATTCATACGCTTACGCTGAAACGCTCATCAAGCCTGTATTTAGAAAGGGAAAATCATTTTGATAATCCTGTATCTCAAATGATTGAATATGGAATGAAGAACTTAATGGAAAATGGCTATAATCCTTATTATTTGTATCGACAAAAAAACACAGTAGAAAATCTTGAGAATACGGGTTATGCTAAGAATGGAAAGGAAAGCTTTTATAATATTTTCATTATGGATGAAACACAGACCATTCTGGGGGCTGGATGTTCAGCCTCAACAAAGCTTGTTTACTCAAATGGAAAAATAACAAGGGTTCATAATTATAAATTCCCTTATGAGTATATCAACCGTTTTGATGAGCTTATGAAGAAAAAATCAACCGAAACTAAGGAGTGGAGAGATTTTATAGCAACAATATAAGGAGGGGAATATGGTTACATTTGATGATACAATGTCAACAGCAAAAAAATGTTTTGATACGGCTGCAGCCAAAACAGGTGATGTAGTTCAGCTATCAAAGAGATATATTGAAAAAGCACAAGTCAAGAGCAGGCTTAATTCATTGTACGAAAGACTTGGCAAGGCTCAGTATCTTACACAAACAGGTCTAAAGGATGAGAGTGATATTATTGAAGATTTAATTGATAAAATCAGTGAAACAAGAGAGGAATTGAATAAGGCTAATGTCAGATATAAGGAAATGAAGTCTGTTCGCTGTGAAATATGCGGCAAAAAGAATACACCTAAAAGCTTGTATTGTTCCGGGTGTGGTGAGAAGTTGTAGTAAATTATGAAAATATGAATGCAGGCTATATTTAAGCTTGCATTTATATTTTGAATTCTTATACCATGAAATTTAAAACCAAATTATTAGCTTGGAGATATTGAATATATGATTGTTAAAAACAGTATTGTGGAATTGGAAATTACAGATATATCATCAGATGGAAATGGTGTTGGAAGATATGAGGGTATGGCAATCTTTGTCCCACAAACAGCAATAGGGGACAAGCTTTTGGTAAAGATAGTATGCGTTAAGAAAAATTATGCGTATGGAATTATTGATACCATAATTGTTCCGTCAAATGATAGAATTGGTGTCGATTGTGATGTGTTTGGGAAATGCGGAGGCTGTTCTTACAGGCATATCAGCTATAAGTCAGAGCTTTTGGTTAAAGATAATATTGTAAAAGATGCTTTTACAAGAATAGGCAAGCTTAATCCTGCGTTTACACCAATTCTTGCATGCAATGAAACGGAAAATTATAGAAATAAGGCTCAGTATCCTGTTGCAGAAGTTGATGGAAAAGCTGTTTGTGGGTTTTATTCAAAAAGAAGTCATCGTGTTGTCCCATTCACAGCCTGTAAAATACAGCCTTGTGAGTTTGAAAAAATTGTAGCCAGGATAATTGATTATGTAAATGACAAGAACATAAGTGTTTACAATGAGCAAACAAATAAGGGGACACTTCGACATATTTATCTGAGAAAAGGATGCTATACGCATGAAACTATGGTTTGTCTTGTTGCTACAAGAAATATTTCTGAAGAAATATCGGATTTATGTGAAATGCTTGTCAGTGAATTTTTAAATATAAAATCAATCGTCGTAAATGTAAATGATAAGAATACCAATGCAATTTTAGGTAATAAAAATTATATTGCATGTGGTATGCCCTATATTTCTGATATTATGTGTGGCAATAAGGTTTTGCTTTCACCTAATTCATTTTACCAGGTAAATACAAAGCAGGCAGAAAAGTTATATGGTATTGCGAAAAAATTTGCGAATATTACTTCTGATGACACTTTGCTTGATTTATACTGTGGTGCAGGTACGATAGGGTTATCGATGGCTAAACATTTAAAAAACTTAATTGGAGTTGATGATGTTCCTCAAGCAATTAAAAATGCTGAGGAAAATGCTAAACTAAATTCAATCGATAATGCGAAGTTTTATTGCAGTGATGCTGGAGAATTTGCTGAAAATATGCTAAAACAAAATAAAAAGATTGATGTGGTTATTGTAAACCCTCCAAGAAAAGGCTGCGATATGTTAACCCTTAATTCAATCTCACAAATTGCCCCTTCAAGGGTTGTGATGGTTTCATGTAACCCATCTACAGCTGCAAGAGATTGCGCAATACTTAACACTCTAGGCTACAAAGTCGAAAAAGTGTCACCAGTTGATATGTTCCCTAGAACGGTGCATGTGGAGACGGTTGTATTGATGTCAAGAAAAGATAAGTAAAGGTTGAAAATGGCTTGAAATAAAGGGATTTCCGAGAACTGAGGTATGGCTCTTGGTTCTCGGAT
>JGI24709J26583_10000014_pt1 | contig 127542 bp, 105 predicted proteins | sample BioPla2DNA1_FD_26583 | JGI IMG/M metagenome (IMG submission 26583) | reverse complement strand
GACTTTTAGTTGTAAAGGAGATACATGAAGTATTAACTACGAGGGGGTGGGGATACTTATCAGGATAGATTTTTTGAAGATTTTTTTATTTACAGATATTCTAAGTATTTTATAATGTTTATAATCAATAAAATCAGAAAAATCAAAAATAATTGTCTGATATGTTATATTATGATATAATTTCAATAATTGCGTTATTATGCAAATTTTAGGAGGACATTATGAAAGGTATTATTTTAGCAGGCGGTTCAGGAACTCGCCTTTATCCATTGACAAAAGCAGTATCAAAGCAAATTATGCCAGTTTATGATAAACCAATGATTTATTATCCATTATCAACACTTATGTTGGCTGGGATCAGTGAAGTACTTATTATCTCAACACCACGTGACTTACCAGTTTTTGAAGAACTTTTTGGAACAGGCGAACAGCTTGGTATGAGATTTGAATATGCAGTTCAGGAATCACCAAGAGGGCTTGCAGATGCCTTTATTATTGGTGAAGATTTTATTGGCGATGATAATGTAGCCTTAGTGCTTGGAGATAATATTTTTTATGGACAAAGTTTCTCAAAGGTTTTGCGTAATGCGGTCTCAAGAGAAAAGGGTGCAACTATATTTGGGTATTATGTTAAAGACCCTAGAGAATATGGAGTAGTAGAATTTGATGAAAATGGAAAGGCACTTTCTATTGAGGAAAAACCAGAAAATCCAAAATCAAATTATGCAGTGCCAGGTCTTTATTTTTATGATAATGATGTAGTAGAGATAGCAAAGAATGTAAAACCTTCTGCTCGTGGAGAAATAGAAATAACATCTATTAATAACGAATACCTTAATAGAGGGACTCTTATGGTTGAAACTCTAGGAAGAGGGTTTGCCTGGTTAGATACAGGTAATCACGATATGCTTCTTGATGCAGCTGATTTTGTTGCAGCTTTCCAAAAGAGGCAGGGACTTTATATATCTTGTATCGAAGAAATAGCATACAAGAGAGGATTCATTGATAAAGAGCAGTTGTTAAATCTTGCGGAACCGCTAATGAAGACAGCATATGGACAATATCTTGTAGATGTTGCCAATGGACTATAATTCAAATTGCTTGAAAGGAAAACACAAAAATGGGTAAAATTACAGTTGAAACATGTGATATAGAAGGATTAAAGATTATTACACCAGCCGTTTTTGGAGATGAGAGAGGTTACTTTATGGAGACCTACAACTACAATGATTATGCAGCTGCAGGTATAGATATGGAGTTCGTTCAAGATAATCAATCAAGCTCTAAAAAGGGAGTTCTTCGTGGACTTCATTTTCAAAAAGAGTTTCCACAAGACAAGCTAGTAAGAGTTGTCAGTGGAGAAGTTTTTGACGTGGCTGTGGATCTGCGCAAAGGATCAAAAACATTTGGAAAGTGGTTTGGAGTGGTGTTATCAGCTGAAAATAAAAAACAGTTCTTTATTCCGAAAAACTTTGCACATGGATTTGTGGTTCTATCTGAAAGCGCTGAATTCGCTTATAAATGTACAGATTTCTACCATCCAAATGATGAAGGTGGCCTTAAATGGGATGACCCAGAAATAGGTGTGGAATGGCCTATGCCAGAGGGAATGACCAGAGAAAATTTAACTATTTCAGAAAAAGATCAAAACTGGGATGGTATCAAAGAATACAATTCAATTAAAGGGAAAAAATAAATGTCAGCATTAAAAAAGATGTTTTCACTTCAGTATGAAGTGATTCAAAATAGAAAACTAATATGGTCTTTGTCAAAAAATGATTTTAAGACGAGATTTGCAGGCTCTTATTTAGGTATTATATGGGCATTTGTTCAACCAATAGTTACAGTTTTGGTATATTGGTTTGTATTTGAAAAAGGGCTAAAAGCAAATGGAATAAATACAAAGGAAGGTATTGAGATACAATTTGTACTTTGGTTTGTAGCGGCATTAGTACCATGGTTCTTTTTTGCGGAAGCTTGGGGCAACGCAACAAATGCACTACTTGAGTATAGCTATTTGGTAAAAAAAGTTGTATTTAAGATAAGCATTCTCCCAATAGTAAAGATAATTTCAGCTTTATTTGTACACTTGTTTTTTGTGTCCTTTATTATCTTATTATATGTATGTTATGGGTATTATCCGGATTTATATTACTTGCAAATTATATACTATTCATTGTGTATGTTTATACTGGCATTAGGATTGTCATATATTACATCAGCATTAGTGGTTTTCTTTAAAGATTTAAACCAGATCATTAGCATTATCTTACAGGTAGGTATGTGGCTTACGCCTATTATGTGGAATATAGATGGTATTGGATTATCAGAGACTGTAAAAAATCTGTTCAAATTAAATCCTATGTATTATGTTACATTAGGATACAGAGATACCTTTATTAATAAAGTTTGGTTCTTTGAACATCCGTTCCAAACATTATATTTCTGGATATTTACCATAGTTGTCTTTGTTTTAGGAACATTTATATTTAAGAGATTAAAAGTACACTTTGCAGATGTACTATAATGGAGCGAAAAATGATGAATGACACAGCAATTAGCGTTAATGATGTTAGCAAATTATATAAGTTGTATGATAAACCAAGCGATAGATTTGTAGAGGCTCTAGGGTTATCAAAGAAAAAGAAGTATACTGAACACTACGCATTAAAAGATGTTTCGTTTGAAGTGAAAAAAGGAGAAACCGTTGGTATTATTGGAACTAATGGTTCAGGTAAATCAACAATCCTAAAAATCATTACAGGTGTACTTAATCCATCACAGGGAAATGTTGAAATCAATGGTCGTATTTCAGCACTACTTGAACTTGGTGCAGGTTTCAATATGGAGTATACAGGAATTGAAAATGTATATTTAAATGGAACTATGATAGGTTTTTCAAAAGAAGAAATTGATGCTAAATTGGAAGATATCCTAAACTTTGCAGATATAGGCGAATTTGTACACCAACCAGTTAAAACATACTCTAGTGGTATGTTTGTACGTCTTGCGTTTGCAGTAGCAATTAATATAGATCCAGAAATATTGATTGTAGATGAAGCTTTATCAGTAGGAGATGTATTTTTTCAAGCTAAGTGTTATAAGAAGTTTGAGGAATTTAAAAAGCTAGGAAAAACCATCTTATTTGTAAGCCATGATTTAGGAAGTATTGCAAAGTATTGTGATAGAGTAGTACTTCTCAATAAGGGAAAGAAACTCTCTGAAGGCGAGCCAAAACCTATAGTGGATATGTACAAAAAAGTTTTAGTTAATCAGTTAGAAGTAAAAGGCAATGAGGCTAAAACTGAAGTTGAGATAGAAAATTGGAAAGAGAAATTAAAAATTAATCCTAATTGCGAAGAGTATGGAAACGGAGCTGCTAAAATTGTAGACTATGCTGTTATTGATGAGGATGACGTAATCACCGATAGCATATCTAAAGGCGATACATTTACTATCAAATTCAAGGTAGCATTTACTACAAATATTGAAAACCCCATATTTGCCTTTACAATTAAGAATCTTCAAGGAACAGAAATCACGGGAACTAATACTATGTATGAACGTATATATGTAAATCCAGTGGGACCAGGTGATAGCAAAACTGTAACATTTACTCAGGATATGAATCTTCAAGGCGGAGAATATTTACTCTCACTTGGTTGCACTGGCTATGTTGGAGATGAATTTCAAGTATTTCATAGGTTGTATGATGTGTGCAATGTTACGGTTATTTCTGATAAGAATTCAGTAGGCTTTTACGATATGAATTCAAATATTGATGTTTATTAGGAGAAAAGATGGAACTTATAGGAAATGTTAAAATTGATGAAACAGCATACCCAGGAAAAGATTTATATTCTGATGGGGCGATAGAAGATGATTTATTGGATATAGTTAGGAATCATACGAAAGATGAATATGATGCTATTATAACCGAGAGACAAAACTGGGCGGTACTATATCATTTATCTAGCCACAGATCAAATATAATTGACTGGATGGAAAACAAGAAGACGGCTTCGGTATTAGAAGTTGGTTCTGGCTGTGGAGCGATTACAGGTAAGCTATCAGAAAAGTACGGAAAAGTTACTTGTATTGAGTTGTCGAAACGCCGCTCTTTAATTAATGCATATCGAAATAAAGAAAAGGATAATATAGAAATCAAACTGGGTAATTATATTGATGTTTCTCGTTCACTTACTGAGAAATATGACATAATTACCTTGATTGGCGTTTTTGAATATGCAGCAGGTTATATGGGGACAGATAATCCATATGTAGATTTTTTAAATTCCTTAAAATCTCACCTTAAACCTAATGGTAAGATTGTTATTGCTATTGAAAACAAGTTTGGACTAAAATATTGGGCAGGTTGTGTGGAAGATCATACGGGAATAATATATGAAGGATTAGAGGGATATTTAAACACTAAAGGTGTTAGAACTTTTACTAAGCAGGGCATTACAGATATCATAAATGAATGTAAGTGTGTTGTAGACAAATTCTACTATCCATATCCTGACTATAAGTTGCCAACTACTATTTATTCCGATGAATACTTACCTAAGATTGGCGAATTAAATAACAACTTCAATAATTTTGATGCTGATAGAATAATAACATTTGATGAATCAAAAGTATTTGATACTATAATAACAGAAGAGGAATTTCCTAATTATTCAAATTCATTTCTTGTTGTAGTCAAGGAGGAAAATTAGAATGGATCCAATTTATTGTAAATATTCCAATGATAGAGACACTAAGTTTCAAATTAAGACAAGTATTGAACTTGACGAAAATAGAAAAAAGGTGGTATATAAGTATGCTACAACAGACTTAGCATTGACACATATACAGAAGATATATAGTAATTATAATCTAATGAAGAATAGCTTCGAGAATACTATCTTTATACCAAATAAATGTGAATTGGTTGAGGGTGGTGTAAAATTAGAATACGTATATGGTAAGACATTAGAAGATTATTTAGATAATCTTTATTTAGATGGAAAACACCTTGAAGTAATAGAAAAAATCAAGGAATTCTGTGATTTGTTATTTTCATTAGAAGATAATATTGATTTTGAATATTCCGATGACTTTGAATTGGTGTTTGGAAAGAATACTCATTTTGGCAAATGTAAATCGTTAAAGGTTTCAAATATAGATTTTATCTTCGGAAATATATTGATTGGCGATAAGTGGACCATTATTGACTATGAGTGGACATTTGATTTTCCAATTCCAATCCAATATATAATTTATAGAGCAATTTATTATTATGTACATGGTAGTACTAAGAGAGATGAATTAACCAAGTTTAATATTTTCAAACTCATAGGGATTTCAGATGAAGAAAAAAGTATTTATGCGGAGATGGAATTGAACTTTCAAAAATATGTAGCTGGTAATAAGGCAACCCTTGCAAAACTAAAGCAAACAATGTTGAAACGTAGAGAGAACGTAAGAAGTAGCGAACATATTTTGGATACAGATTTTGTTCANGTGTACTTTAATTGTGGCGATGGATTTAGTGAAGACAATTCAATTAAAAAATACTACTCATTTAAACAGGAAAAGATTAAGTTAAGTATACCATTAAAAAACAATGTAAAAGAGTTAAGAGTGGATCTGGCTACGCAACCAGTAATAGTTACTGATTTAAGAATAAGTTCAGATAATACCAGCCTTAAAATGACATATACTAATGGAATTATTAATATAGGGGAGAGGCTTATGATTTTTGATAATGATGCCTCCGAGATGGTATATTCTGTTACTCCCGACACGACTAATATTGAGCTAGAATTTAGTGCGTCTGCAATAAGCGAAGGCTGCAGATCATCATTTGTTAATGAATGTGTGTCAGTTAATGAGCGAACAAAGGAATTGGAGAAGGAATTAACACAAAAAATTACACAACTTAAGGGCGAGATGGATACAATCGCTGCCGAGAAGGAAAGAATTCTTAACAATTATAATCAAATTGCTCCAGAGTTTAATGCAATGGCCCAATATATACAGAGACTTCATAGTAGAAAAATATGGAGAGCATTGTCTATATCCAAGAGAACACTTAAGAGTGTTAAGCACGTAGGGGTTATTAATACTGTAGGAAAAGGATGCAAAAAGGTTAAAAATAGACTTAATAGAAAAAATAATACTAGTCAGGTAGTAGTGTCTAATAGTTCACCTGCAGTGAATGTAAATCATACTAAGAAGGCAAGTAATAAAAAGAAAATATTAGTTGTTGTACATGAGGCTCAAAGGGCTGGTGCAACACTTTTATCTATGAATATTATAAAGACTATTAAAGCAACGACTGACTATGAACCGGTAATTTTGCTTATGTCAGGTGGACCTCTTACAGATAAGTTCAAAAAGCAAGGAATTTGTTTTGAGTTAAATCAGCCAAACTTTAATCAAATATATGATGAAGCACATTTAAAGAAAATTGTTAGAGATATAGCATCATTAGGTGTTAATTATGCCTTATGTAATAGTGTGGTTACAGGATTAGTACTTAGTGAACTACATAGTAAGAACATTAAAACTATTACTATGGTTCATGAGTTACCAACATCAATAAAAGCTTATAACTTTGTTCAGGCAGCTAAGAATGTACAAAAGTATTCAGATGATGTTGTATTTGCAGCTGATTTCGTAAGAAGTCAATTTATTACTAATTTTCCGATGCCTAGTGAAAAGTGTCATATTATTCCACAGGGAGTATATTCTACTTTTGACTTAAACAATATGGACGATAAGAAGAAAGACAAGAAGAAATTATGTAAACAACTAGGAATAGCAGATGATTCAAAAATTATTCTTGGGTGTGGATATGGGAACTTCCGAAAGGGTTTGGACTGGTTTGGTCTTATTGCTATAAATGAAATGCTGAACTCCTCGAATACACATTTTGTATGGCTTGGGGATAAGGATAAAGAATTTGCAGAATGGATAAATAGTGACTTATCATTAAAAAAACTTGAAAATAGATTCCATTGGATGAATTTTATTGACAATCCGGGATATATATTTGGGGCAACAGATATTTTTATCCTTACTTCTAGGGAAGACCCATTCCCATCGGTAGCATTGGAAGCTATGAAGATGTATGCACCTGTTATAGCATTTGAAAATGCTGGTGGTATACCAGAGGTATTAGGTGGAGATAGAGGAATAGTTGTTCCTTATGGTGATTGCAATGCAATGGTCTTGGCAATTGATAAATTGTTGAATGATAATGATTATCTGAAAAAGATAGCAATTAACGCAAAGAAGTATGTGGTAGATATAACACCAGAAAACTATATTAAGAATCTCTTAGAAGTATTAGTATCTGGGGAAATACCATTTAAGAAAATGCCAGACCTTAAGGTGTCGGTAGTTATTCCTAATTATAACTACGAGAAGTTTATACCAGAGAGATTAAATTCAATACTTACTCAGACTGTTAGACCACATGAGATAATATTCCTAGATGATGTATCTAAGGATAATAGTATAGCTGTAGCAAAAGAAATTCTTGAAAATGCAGGAATCAGTTACAGAATTATCGCAAATGAAACTAATCAGGGTTGTTTTAATCAATGGTTGAATGGAATAGGCAATGCATCTGGAGATATTATATGGATAGCAGAGGCTGATGACGTATGTGAGCCATACTTTATTGAAACATTACTACCTTTCTTTGAGGATGATCAAGTTAATCTGGCATATGGACAATCTGAGGTTATTAACGAGTTTGGTGAACATTCTGGATTTATATACACAGAGTACACTAATGATTTAAGTGAAACAAAGTGGCAAAATGATTACGTTAATAATGGTGAAGCAGAAATCATCGATGGACTTGGTATAAAGAATACAATTCCAAATGCTAGTGGTGTATTAATGAGAAAGAGTGCATTACTTGGTATTGAAAAGGAATTATCTTCGTTTGCCATCTCTGGTGACTGGTTTGCATATGTATATACTATCAAGAATGGAAAAATTGCATTTTCCAGTGATGTATTAAACTATCACCGAAGACATAGTACAAGCATTATTCATAAAAGAGAACAAGACATTAAGCTATTTGTTGAGCTTATGAGAATTAAATTATTCATTGCTGAAACATTTATGATTCCAGAGAGTATTAGCGAACGATTCATAAACCATGTAAGAAATGAATATTCTAGATTGATGAGTGAAACGGCCCCTTCATTTGAAAATCAGATGGAGCTTATTAGTTTACAAAGTAAACTTGAAAACGTAGTTGCTTCTAGAATGGAGAAGTACAGCTTTCTTCATAATGTTCCAATGAAGAATTTGTTGTTTGTTATTCCTGACTTTGAAATGGGTGGGGGGCAAACATTAGTTATTAGACTTGCTAACTACTTCTCGAAATTTCATAACGTATATATGTATAATGCGAGACCTTGGTTAATTGAAGATAGAATTGTAAATATGATATCTGAGAAGGTAACAATATTAGATAGTAATGGTGATCCATCACAATTACAGGAATACATCAAACATTATGAAATTGATACCATCAACGACCATATTTGGTGGGCTGATAAAATAACATATCTTGCAGCAAAGGATCTGGATACAAAAATAGTTTTAAGTATGCATGGCTGTTACGAGGCATTGTTACAACATCCAGATTGGGATGGAGATTTTGAAAAGCTAGCACCAAAGATTCTTAATAGAGCTAATGAAGTTATCTATGCAACGAATAAAAACAAAAAGATCTTTGAAACAGTGCCAGTATATGAGAAGACTCATCTTATACATTATGGTTATGAAATAGAAAGTATTCCAACTAAAGATCGTAAGTCTGTAGGTATAGATGAGGATTCTTATGTTTATGGTTTAGTTGCAAGAGGCATTAAAGAAAAGGGATTTGGAGAGGCTGTTGATGCTTTCAAAATACTTTTGAATAATACTGATAAAAAGGTAGATTTGGTACTCATCGGGAATGGGCCTTTTATTGATGATTTAAAAAAACAAAATGAGACTGAATCACATATACATTTCATTGATAATTTATCAAAACCATCAGAATGGATTGGATGGGTTAAAACCTTTGATTGCGCACTGTTGCCAACATATTTTGTATCAGAAAGCTTGCCAAACTCTATTATAGAATATCTAGCATATAGTGTTCCTGTTATCTCCACAAACATAGGAGATATTAAGTATATGATACAAAGTGATGATAAAGAGGCTGGAATATTGCTTGAACTTCATAATGGAATAGTTGATAGTTCAGAACTATCATCAGCCATGGAAGCTATGCTTAACGATTCTGAAATGTACAATAGATACAAAGAAGGCACAAATAACTTATTTGAGCAATTTGATATTAGAAATTTTGCGGAGAATTATTATTCACTATATTAAAAATGGAGATAAGATGAAGAAAAAATGTTTACTATTTGGAGGTGCGGGATTCATTGGTAAGAATCTCGCAACACATCTTCTTTCAGAAGGTTATGATGTTTATATCTATGATATCATGGTAACACATTCATATACAAAGGAAGAGTTAGAGCACATTCATTATGTGGAAAAGAGCCTTTTTCAAGATGATGAACTAGATACTGTTGTTGCCAATATGGATGTTATTATTCATCTTGTTAGTAGTGTTGGACCTGCGTCATCAATGATTAATCCTGAAAAATGTTATTCTCAAGACGTGGCTAAAACCGTAGAAATTTTGGAATCTATGAGAAGAAATAATGTAAATAAAATGATTTTTATTTCTTCTGGAGGAACAGTATACGGAAATACAGTATGCGAAAGTTATTGCGAAGATATGCCACTATATCCTAGAAATCATTATGGAGTAACAAAGGTAACTATTGAAAAGATTTTACTTATGTATAATGATATATATGGTATGGAAAATATAATTCTTAGACTTTCTAACCCTTATGGAGCAGGACAATTATCTAAAAAAGGTATTGGTGCTGTTACAGTATTTGCAGAAAAGATTTTGGCAGATGAGGAAATTTGCATATGGGGCGACGGAAACGTAGTTAGAGACTATATCTATATCGACGATGTAGTAAAAATGATAGGAAAATTTGTTGAATACCATAATAATTCAAATCATGAAGTATACAATATAGGAACTGGTGTGGGTATTTCTATTAATGAGCTTATCCATATTCTTGAAAAACAAATAGGTAAGACGGCAAATGTAATATATAAGCAAAGCAGAGATATTGATGCAGAAAGAAATGTTCTTAATATGGAAAAAACCATTGGGGCGATAGGAAACAATATTTGTTATCCAATAGAGAAAGGAATAAGCAAATATTTAGAAGTATTGGAAAACCAGGAGAATTATGAAGCGTAAAATCAAGAAGGCAATTAACTTAGTAGTTAAGAAAATTGAAAAATGTTTAAGAAAGTTGTACCACAAGGTACCAATTTCCCATAGATTTAAGACAAAGGCCAAAAATGTATTTTTTTCTGTTTTTGGTTGCTTTTTGAAAAATACACCCTCATATATTATATGGAAACAAACTCGTGTAAAGAAGACGGTAAAGAAAAAGATCAGATATGAGGATTTTGAAAACATAAAGTTAAATAAAACAATTGCTGTTCAACTTCATTTATTTTACCCTGACTTAGTAGAGGAATTTGTTGAGTATCTGAACAATATACCATATAAGTTTGATCTATTTATTTCCGTAGTTGATGAAGACATTATACCAATAATTAAAGAAAAAACTTGTAAAATAAATAAAGTTGATAAGATAGAGATTAAAGCTGTGGAAAATAGGGGGCGCGATGTTGCGCCTCTTATTGTTGAATTTGGAAATAAATTAGGTAAGTACGATTATATATGCCATATTCATAGCAAAAAATCACTATATACGGGTAGTGAACTAACTGGATGGAGAAGGACTCTTTTAGAAGGATTAATGGGAAATCCCAAGCAAGTAGTAGATATTTTTTACCAATTTGAGACAAGGCCACAGATTGGATTGATTTATCCAGAGACATGGTCGGGACTTCCTTATTGGGGACACAACTGGCTGTCAAATATAAAAAGCAGAAATGAATTAATGGAAAAATTAGGATTTGTTGATATACAATACGACAAGTATATAGATTTTCCAATGGGAACAATGTTTTGGGGAAGAACAGAGGCTATTAAAGATTTCTTTAAAGGAAAGATAAAACTTAGTGATTTTGCAAAAGAAGAGGGGCAGGTAGATGGAACCATTGCTCATGCTTTTGAGAGATGCCTAGGTGCAGTGAATAAAATTAATGGATATACAGTTGCAGTATATGATAATGAAAAAGATGCATTTAATTATGATTTTGGGAAAAAGAATTTAAACCAATATTGGAATAAATCAATTGATATGCTGATTAATGAAGCATATAGGTATGATATAGTTTCATTTGATATATTCGATACATTAGTAATGAGAAATGTCATTTTGCCAGAGGACTTATTCAAAGTTACAGAGGTAAAACTCAAAGAAAAAGAAAAGATTGAAATTGAATTCACAAAGTATAGGAAAAAGGCAGAAACAAATTTAAGAAAAAGGGCAAAAAAAACAGATTATAATATACACGAAATATATGAAGAGTTACAAAAAATTACCAATATTTCAAGCCAACAATGTGATATAATAAAGAAAACTGAAATACAGACAGAAATCGACTTTATAGTTCCAAGAACTAAGATGGTTAATGCATTAAAGCATATAAAAAAGAACCTAAATAAAAAAATTATTCTTATTAGTGATATGTATTTAACTAAGGAGATTATTACAGATATACTACATCGAAATGGTATTGATGATTATGATGAAATTTATATTTCCTGTGAATGTGATGCTAGGAAAGATAACGGTTCTATGTGGGATTATATTAGAAATAAGTATTCCGGACAGGAAATTCTGCACATTGGAGATAATGAGACGTCTGATGCACAGTTACCAGGGGATAGAAACATAAATATACATCACATTATGTCCTCAAAGGATATTTTTAGGTTGTCAAGCGTAGGCAGACACTATAGAAATTACAATATGTCAGTTGTAGACAGCGTAAGTATGGGCTTAATATTGAACCATTTTTTTAATGATCCATATATATTAAATCCAAGCAGTTTTGAATTTCATATAAAAAATGAATATGACTTCGGATATTCCATAATTGGTCCAGTTGTTTCAGATTATATGATGTGGACGGTTAAAAATGCTCTGAAAGACAATAGAGATCTCCTGTTTCTAGCGCGTGAAGGTTATTTGTATGATAATATATTTACTATTATGAAAAAACATATGCCACAAATAGATTGCTATAATAAATTATCTTCTAGTGGTATCAAAGGTGAATATTTACTGGTATCCCGCAGGGCGATGACAGTGTGTAATCTTAGAAATGAAGAAGATATAAAGGATGCACTTTCGATATACTACGAGGGTTCGTTGAAACAACTTATATTATCAAGATTTGGTATAAACGCTGAGAATAAATTGGATGATTGTAAAGTATTCTTGCCAAATGAAGCTGACAAGGTATTTAAATTGATAGAAACATTATGTGAAGATATACTTAAGAATGCTGCTTTTGAACGCAATAATTATATACAGTATTATAACAGAGTGTCATCAAACATGGGAAATATATCGGTATTAGATATAGGATATGCAGGTAGCATACAATATTATCTTTCTAAGCTTACAGGCGATGTATTCGATGGCTATTATTTTGCTACAGATGATAAACATCTAGCATTGAAAGTGCCAGGTAACTCTATGAAAGGCAGATATATTGAAGGAGATGAGATACAACCTGCGTCGCCATCATTTATACACAGATATAGCCTTGTTTTGGAAACAGTGCTTACATCTATGGATAATCAATTTACATTTATTGATTCAAATATGTGTCCACACTATAGGCAAGGTGATGATGGTATATCAAAGGAATGTATTAAGGCAATTCATGAAGGGGCAGAGGCCTTTGCAAATGATTTGTTTTCACTTGTTGGCTATGAATTTATTAATTGTGAAAACAACAAGGATGTGTATGAGGAATTAGTTAGAATGGTGGTTGAAGAAAATGTATTATCAGATGAGCTAATGGAAAAATTCGTATTAGAGGATAATTTTTGCTCAGACAAGAAAATAAATATTTTCGACAGACTAAAATTTAAAAACGATTAGAAAAACTAAGGCTAAGTGTAAGGACACGGAAAAATGAAGGTAAGATGAAAAGAACTACTTAAAAAAACCAATAATGTTACTGTTAACGGTAATAATTATTTTTGTAACTTTGCTTTTTAAAAATGATAATCAAGTATATGCTGCATCTACAGCAGCAGTATATAAAGGCGTGGATTATTAGGCAGTTTTTAATTATAAATATCATTATAATTTATATCCAGATTTACAAAAGGGCATTGGATTAGATTCATCAAAACTGTTAGCTCACTTCGTAGAACATGGTAAAAAAGAGGGAAGGTCAGGAAACCTTGAAGCTTCATTTACTGGTTGGTATAAAAATAGTGGAAATAAATATTACTATTATAAAGGAACTACATACACGGGTTGGCAGATGATTAATGGTAAGAACTACTATTTTAATGAAGAGGGTGTTTGCAAAACCAAATTCGGTATCGATGTTGCAACTTATCAGGGTCAAATAAACTGGGAGGCTGCAAAAGCTGGCGGTGTAGAATTTGCTATTATTAGAATAGGTTACGGCATGGATCTTGCAGAACAGGACGATAATACAGCTATTAGAAAACTGCACCTACGATAGAGCATATAAAATTTGGCAATATGGTACTAAAGGTAGTGTTGCCGGAATAAGCGGTAACGTTGATGTAAATGTTATGTTTATTGACTAGTATTTGTCGAATAATTATAATAGCCAATAGTATTTATTTTGCAATAAATATTATTGGCTTTTTGTTGATAAATGGAGATGAATTATCTATAATGATTTGTGAATGGCAAAATATTTCTTTACATGGAGGAAATAATATCATATTGGAGACGAATCAAATAGCTGAAATTAAATCAGCGAACAGGAGACAGAAAGTATGACTTACTTAGAAAAATACAATAATTGGATCACTAACGAATATTTTGATGATATTACAAAGGCAGAATTGCTGGCAATAAAGGATTCACCAAAAGAAATACAGGATAGATTTTATCGTGAACTAGAATTTGGCACCGGAGGTCTTAGAGGCGTTATAGGTGCAGGAACTAATAGAATGAACCTATATACTGTAAGAAAGGCATCTCAAGGATTAGCTAATTTTATTATAAAAGAAGGTGGACAGGATAGAGGAGTGGCTATAGCCTATGACTCTAGAAGAATGTCTACAGAATTTGCCACAGAGGCGGCTCTTTGTATGAATGCCAATGGTATCAAATCATATATATTTGATTCATTGCGTCCAACTCCAGAACTTTCTTTTGCAGTAAGAGAACTTCATTGTATAGCAGGTATTGTTATCACAGCTAGCCATAATCCTGCAGAATACAATGGATACAAGGTGTATTGGGAAGATGGTGCACAGATTACATTTCCTAAGGATAAAGAGATTATCACCGAAGTAAACAATGTTAAGGACTATGCAGATGTAAAGACTATAGATAAGTCAGCCGCTATCTCGGCAGGGCTTTTTAATGTTATAGGAAGTGAAATTGATGATAGATATATGGAAGAACTTAAGAAACAGTCTATTCATCCAGAAATAATTAAAGAAGTAGCTAAGGATATAAAGATTGTTTATACACCTTTGCATGGAGCAGGAAATCTTCCAGTACAAAGAGTTTTAAAGGAACTTGGGTTTGAGCAGGTGTACGTGGTGCCTGAACAGGAAAATCCAGACGGAGAATTTCCAACTGTACCATATCCGAATCCAGAAGATCCGAAAGCATTTGCACTTGCACTTGAACTAGCAAAAAAGGTGGATGCTGATATTGTGCTTGCTACAGATCCAGACGCAGATAGATTAGGTGTTTATGCTAAAGATACATCCACAGGCGAATATGTTAGCTTTACAGGAAATATGTCCGGTATGCTTATTGCAGAATATATTCTGCGTGAAAGAAAATTAAATGGAACACTTCCATCAAACGGGGCATTAGTAAAAACTATAGTAACGACTAATATGGCAGATGCTGTAGCGAAGGCTTATAATGTTAAATTAATTGAAGTACTCACAGGCTTCAAATACATTGGTGAACAAATTAGGCTATTTGAGCAGAATGACACCTATAAATACATTTTTGGATTAGAAGAAAGCTATGGTTGTTTAGCAGGAACCTATGCAAGAGATAAAGATGCGTGTGTAGCAGTTATGTTACTATGCGAGGTTGCGGCTTGGTGTAAAAAGAATAATCATACATTGTGGGATCAAATGCTTAGAATATATGAGGAATATGGCTATTTCCAAGAAGGTTTAGAATCTATAACACTTAAAGGCATGGATGGAACAAAAAAAATCAGGGAAATAATGGATAAACTACGTAAAAATCCACCACAGCAATTAGGAGATAATCGAGTTCTTGCTGTCAGAGATTATGAAAATAGTACAAGAAGAGATTTGGTTTCCGATGAAGCGTATAAATTAAATCTAATTAAATCAAATGTGCTTTATTTTGAATTAAGTGATGATGCTTGGTGTTGTGTGCGACCATCGGGGACTGAACCTAAGATTAAATTTTACATGGGTGTTAAAGGAAGGTCCCTTGGAGAGTCTGATAAAATGCTTCAGGAATTAAGAAACTCTCTTATGAGCATCGTGAATGGAGGCAATTAATGAACGTTTATGGCGTAATAATGGCAGGTGGAGGAGGAACTCGATTCTGGCCGCTATCTAGACAGTCAAGACCTAAACAGCTACTTAATTTAAGTGGTAAAGAATTAATGATTAACGAAACAATTGATAGGATTAGTAGTGTTATTCCTAAAAAGGATATATTTATTGTAACGAATTCATTACAGTATAATGAGATGTGTAAAGCGACTACAAATAGAATAAAGCCAGAGCATATTCTAGAAGAACCTATGGGAAGAAATACTACAGCATGTATAGGATATGCGGCAATAAAGATTTTAAAAGAATATGGTGATGGAGTAATGTGCATTTTTCCTTCGGACCATTATATAAAGGATGAAATTGGCTTTTCAAAAACACTTGAAATGGCAGTGGATGAGGCAGTAACAAGAGATGTTTTGGTTACAATTGGTATTACCCCTACATATCCTGCTACAGGATATGGATATATAAGGCATATAGATGAGCCTAACGCAGGTGATGATGGAAACTGTATTAATGGAAAATCTACTAACGGAGCAATTAAAAAAGTATTAGAATTCAAGGAAAAACCGGATGAAAAAACAGCGCAGATGTATATTGAATCAGGTGAGTATTCATGGAATAGCGGAATGTTTATATGGAAGGCATCTGTAATTCTTAATGAAATAAAAAAGTTCCTACCAGATATATATAGGAAACTTATGCAAATGTATGAAAAATTTGAAACTGATGAGGAAAAGGAAACGATTTCAAAAATATATCCAACCATAGAAAGCATTTCTATTGATTATGGAATTATGGAAAAATCTAAAAATGTGGAAGTAATACCAGCGGATTTTGGATGGAATGACGTTGGAAGCTTTGATAATCTTGATGCAATGTATGATAAAGATGAAGATGATAATATTATAAAAGGTGATTTTATAGGAATAGATAGTACGGACTGTGTCATTTTATCAAAAGATAAGCTGATTGCAACGATAGGTATGAAAGATGTTGTAATAGTAGAGAGTGAGGATGCAATATTAGTTTGTGATAAAAGCAGAGCTCAGGATGTCAAAAAGATAGTAGATATATTGGAAAAAAAAGAGTATTATAAATACATCTAAATCCAAGGAGGCTTTGAATGAAGTGTGTTATTCTAGCGGGTGGTACAGGTGATAAAATGTGGCCACTATCGCGTAGGGATTACCCTAAGCAATTTATGAACATTAAGGATGACAGATCTTTGTTTCAGGAAACAATAGGAAGAAATGTCTCACTTTGTGAAGAGTTTTTTATTATGGCAAATAAAAACCATAATTTTATAATAGAAGGTCAGATGGAGGCCTTTCAAGGATTAAAATATAGATGTTTTTACGAAGAAACAGGTAGGGGAACAGCGCTACCTGTTATTTTGGCATCGCTTAGCCTAAATCCTTCAGAATTAATATTTGTTATAAATGCAGACCATTTTATTAATGGTGGAGGATATCAGACACAGGTAGTGAAGGCAATGGACGTGGCTAGAGATGGTGGGATTGCTGTGTTTGTGGCACCAGATGTTGAAGGAAGCAAACATTATGATTATTTTATAAAGGGAAAAGACAAATATGATTTTGTTTGCAATGAAGATTTTGATAGTTATCTCGGAGAAAGAAAACTGGAATCTTCGGAAAATATTTGCGTAAATACGGGACTGTTTATTACAACAGCTGGATATCTCTTAGAGCAGGTAAAAAAATCAAATCCTATGTACTTAGAAAAAGCAGAAAAGATACATAAAAATATTAGAACTAGCAGTAGAAATATTAATATTGACAATAAACATACAGATAATATAGAAAATGCAAGCATTGAGAAGCTAATTTATAATGATGAAACTAGCTATAATATATTAAAAACGGAATACGAATGGATGGCTATTGACTCATTTGAAGTTTTTGATAAGTACAATTTTTTTGATTGTAGTAGGAAAGTAGTAGAAAACAATTGTAAAAATGTTTCTATTATTAATCAAAATGCATCTAAGCTTGTTATTGCAAATGGAATTGAAGATGTGGATATTGTTAATACTGAAGATGCGGTATATGTTACTCACAAAGATCAAACATCGAATATTAAAGATATAATAGATGCTAATTCCGATCAATATGAAGAATTTTTTTTACACGACTCAACGACGTATAGATATTGGGGATATAGAGAACTACTAAAAAAGGAACCTGGGTTTATGGTTAGGAAGGTTGTTATTTTACCTGGTAAGACTATAACTTTGCATAAACATACTAATAGAAGTGAGCATTGGTCCGTTATAGAGGGAATTCTAGAGGCTAATATTTCCGATGAAAAATTAAAGATTAAAAAGAACGAGAGCGCGTTTGTACCTATAGGAGCACCTCATTCACTTAGTAATCCTTATGAAGATAAGGTTATTCTAATTGAAGTTAGTATTGGAGACAAACTTAATGAAAAAGATTTTATTACTGATGGATTTAATGAGCAGAGTAAAATCAATTTGGAATCTATTGAATTACCTGCCCCTGATATTGATTTGATAAAATTAGAACCTATATTTAAGGATTATTTATGGGGTGGAACAAAACTTAGAGATAATTATAATAAAAGGTGTGATTATGCTAAAGTAGCAGAGAGCTGGGAATTATCTGCACATGAGGCGGGCAGCAGTATTGTGGCTACAGGAAAGTACAGAGGAAGAACTTTCTGCGATTATGTGAAGGCTATAGGCAAAAAAGGAATAGGGTGGAAAGCACAATCAAGTGATGAATTTCCTATTTTAATCAAATTTATAGATGCAAATGAGTGTTTATCAATTCAAGTACATCCTAATGATGAATACGCCTTAAAAAATGAAGGAGAAATTGGAAAGAATGAAGTTTGGTATATAATAGATTGTGATGAGGATTCAGTTGTATATCTGGGGTTAAACAAAGATGTTACGAGGGAAGAATTGCATAGTCATGTAAGTGAAAACACGCTTATGGATATACTCAATCCTATAAAGGTTGCTAAAGGGGATGTAATATTTGTTGAGGCAGGCACTATCCATGCCATCGGTAAAGGTATAATGGCTTGCGAGATTCAACAAAGTTCAAATAGCACATATAGATTGTATGATTATGGTAGAAAAGACCAGTATGGAAATTATCGTCAGTTGCACTTGGATAAGGCAATGGATGTAGCAAAATGTTCAAGGCAGGATAATTCATTAGATAAATTTGACATAGAGCCCCATGTTGGATATAATTCACAAATACTTGCAAGGTGTAAGTATTTTGAAACAGTTAAGTATGATGTAGTAACTAGTGTGATTATTCCTGTGGATGATACATCGTTTAAATCCTTTATTATAATAGAAGGTAGCGGTACAATAGAGGTTAAAGACACATCCTTTGTTTTTTCAAGAGGTGATAGTTTTTTTATGCCAGCAGGTAATAATAAGATTAAAGTTACAGGCGAATGTAAAATACTAGTTACACATATATAGGAGATTTATCATGAAATTAGCAATTGACTTGACTTGGGTTAAACCAAAGTGCAATGGTGGAATTGAATCATATATTAGAAATCTTTTAGATGGTTTCACAGCCAGAGAAGATTTGATGGAATTTGTATTAGTATGTGCGCGTGATAATGCCGAAACGTTTGAGCATTATCTTGAAGATACTAGATTTACAATGGAAATTTGCCCTATTAGTGCCTTTAAGGTAGGTAAACGCATTTTATGGCACAATTTGAATTTCAATAAAACACTTAGAAAATTAGGCATAGAGAATTGTTTTATGCCTGTTTATTGTAAACCTCTTAAAAAGTGCAAGTCGATAAGGTATGTGACAACTATACATGACCTCCAGCAACTTCATTTTCCAGAGTACTTTTCCTTGAAGAGACGTTTGTGGATGAAATTTGCATGGAAAAGAACTGTTAAAACTTCAGATTGTGTAATTGCTATTTCACAGTGGGTGAAAAATGATATTGCGACTAATTTTGGAAGTAAGGACACAGATATTAGGGTGATTTTAAATCCTATCGTAGTGGATCATGAAAAGAGTAGCTACGAGGATATTGTATCTAGATTTGGAATTGAGGATGATAAGTATTATTTTTGCTTATCCTCAATGCTCAAGCACAAAAATATTATTACGGCGATTAAGACTGTTGAAAAAATAGTAGAAGCAAAGCTTCCATTCCCCAACAAACTTGTGATTGCAGGAATTACCGAAGCAGATGAAAATAGAATCGTTAAGTACATTGAAGAACATAACCTAAAAGATTACTGCGTGCTCACAGGTTTTGTGTCAAATGAGGATAGAAACGCCCTTTTTGCACATAGTTATGCATTTTTATTTCCTAGTGTGTTTGAAGGCTTTGGCATGCCAGTAGTAGAAGGTCTTATGCTTGGCAGCAGAGTTATTACTACAAAGTGCACTAGTATTCCTGAAGTATCAGAAGACAAAGCTGTATATGTAGATGATCCATATGATGTAGAAGAATGGATTAGAAAGATAAAAGAAGTTGCTAATATCAAAAGAGAAATACACACGTTTCCTCAGTATGAAAAATCTTATGTAGCAGGCAAGTACCTTGAAGTATTCAAGGATATATTCAAGGAGTAAAGATGGCGATTGACTTTAATAAAAACACTACGAATATAGAAAAAAAAATCCCAATTGTGGTATTAAATTATAATGATTACGATACAGCATCCGATTTCTTGGAACATTTTGAAGAAGAAGGCTTTAAGGATATATTACAGCTTATTTTTGTAGACAATGCTTCTACAGATGATTCATATAAACGTATTTGTAAGAAATTTTCAAAACTTGGGATATTCTTGCAAAGCAGAAGCAATCGTGGGTATGCAGCTGGAAACAATGTGGGTCTTAGGTATGCCTATAAGCATCTTGATTTTGATGCAATAATTATATCCAATCCAGATGTGACATTTGATAGAAATGCCATAGAGAGTTTATACACGGTTTTAAAGAAATATGAAAATGTAAAAATAGTAAGTGCCACAATGTTGGATGAGAGTGGCAATAAGCAAGTAAGTGCATGGAAATTACCAAGTTTTGCGAGGGAGACATTCTCCTCTTTGTTTCTTGTTAATCATATATTTAAATTAGACAAAAAGTTATACAGTGATGAAGAACTAGACCACATTATGTCAAAGGTAGACGTGGTAAATGGTTCGTTTTTTATGGCAGATGCAGAAGCATTTAGAAGAGCAAACCTTTTTGATGAGTCTACATTTTTATATTGCGAAGAAAATATTTTGGCAAGTAAGCTTAAAAATATGGGATATAGCGAGGCTATTGTCAATGATATTTCATATACACATAAACACAATGCAACAATAGGAAAAACATTTAAGAAGAAACTGCAAAGGTATAAAATATTGCAGAAGAGCCGTATAGCCTATTTTGAAAAATGTCTTAACGTGGGAAGATTTAGAATCATGATTTTTAAGATAATTTCCACTATAGGACTTGTAGAACGTGCTATAGGTTGTTTTATTTTTAAGTAAACAGTGTACAATATTATAGTAGGCGATAGATTATTAAAAAATTTTTTTGTTGCTTAATTGCATTTCAGGTAGTATTATTACACAAAGGGAGCCCACCATTTACTATGATAAAAGACAATCAAAAACATTTTAACAGATTACATTTAGTATTCGACATTATATTGTTTATACTCTCGTATGTAGAGGCATGGCATATCAAATTTAATACAAAACTTTTTGAAGGTTATGAAACATTGTCATTTAAGGATTATATGATGGTACTTATCTTTATTGTACCTAGTTATTTGATTCTTTATATGGCATTTCATTTGTATACTCCAAAGAGGATACAGGGCAGAAGATTAGAGATAGCAAACCTTATTAAGGCAAATACTATGGGTGTGCTGGTATTCCTTACTGCACTCTTCCTTTTTAGACAGGTGGACTTCTCTCGAGAGATGATGTTCATTTTCTATGTTATTAATACTGTAAATGGCATTGTTATGAGAATGTTGCTGCGTGCGTTCCTTAGAACTATGCGAAGACAGGGATTTAACCAAAAGCATATTTTGCTTATAGGCTATTCTCGTGCAGCAGAGAGATTTATTGACAGAGTACATGACAACCCAGAATGGGGCTACATTATTCGTGGTGTCCTTGATGATAATATTGAGCGAGGCACTATGTATAAAGGAGTGAAGGTTCTTGGACGAGTGGACAATCTTGAGGTTATTCTTCCAGAGAATAAACTGGATGAAATAGCGATTACTCTTGGACTTGATGAATACAGCAAGCTTAAAAAGATTGTTGCAGAATGTGAAAAGAGCGGAGTTCATACCAAATTTATACCGGACTACAATGGGATTATTCCAACAAAACCATATACAGAGGACTTGTTGGGACTTCCTGTTATAAATATCAGACATGTGCCACTTACGAATACCATGAATATGGTTATTAAACGTATTATGGATATTATTTTTTCAATATGTGGAATTGTTATTACATCACCAATTATGCTTGTGATTACTATACTTATTAAAGCTACATCTAAAGGTCCGATTATTTTTAGGCAAGAAAGAGTTGGATTGCACAACCAAACGTTTAATATGTACAAGTTCCGTTCTATGAAGCAACAAGAGGCTTCTAAGGAGAAAAAGGAATGGACTACAAAAAATGATCCCCGTGTTACGAAGGTTGGTAAATTTATTAGAAAGACAAGCGTTGATGAGCTCCCACAGCTGTTCAATATCTTAAAAGGTGATATGAGTCTTGTTGGACCAAGACCTGAAAGGCCATATTTTGTTGAAAAATTCAGAGAAGAAATTCCTAGATATATGATTAAGCATCAGGTTCGTCCAGGTCTTACGGGATGGGCACAAGTAAAAGGCTACAGAGGTGACAGTTCTATCGAAAAGAGGATAGAGTGTGACTTATACTATATAGAAAATTGGACAGTTGGATTTGACATTAAGATTATTTTTATGACATTCTTTAAAGGTTTTGTAAATAAGAATGCGTACTAGTCAGATAGAGAGGAAACATTATGAGTAAAGATACAAAGAAATCAGATGTGGACGATTTTAGTGATACTGAAACTAAAAAAGAAAGAAATAAGCGAATTAGACGCACAGTAGGCAAATCATTATTTTTGACGATAGAGCTATTTGTTGTGTTGGTTCTGTCCTTTTCCATTATACTTTTAGTTACCCCAAATGCTAAAAGCAAGCTGATGAGTTCATGGTTAGGTAAATTTCTAGTGAAATTTGTTATTTCCCATGATGATTATGGTAATATTTTGGATTCTAATTTTGATAGAGATAATATGAATGCAAATGAAGGTGTAGATCTTGATACACTTGATGGATATACCAATATCGCCCTTTTTGGATTGGATTCTAGATATGGCGAGCTTGAACAAGGTGTACGAAGTGACACTATTATTATTGTCAGTATAAATAAAGAGACGAAAGAAATTAAGATGTGTTCTGTATACAGAGATAACTGGGTTCGTGTTTTACATCCAGATGGCAGCGCAGCGTATAGCAAAATTAATTCAGCATATGCATATGGTGGACCATCAGCAGCAGTTAAGACCCTTAACACAAATTTTGACTTAAATATTAAAGATTATGCTTCAGTTAATTTTTACGGTCTTGCTACTATTATTGATATGCTCGGCGGTATTGATGTAAAGATTACAAGTACAGAAAAGTACTGGATTAATCAGTACCTTACGGAAACCCGAAAGGTTACGGGAATGTATTCACCTGATGTGGCATCTTATGGTTATGTTCACTTAGATGGGTTGCAGGCGACAGCATATTGTCGTATTAGAAAAACAACGTTTTTTGATGAAGATGGAAAAGCAATAAATGATGATTTTGGACGTACAGCTAGACAGCGTTTTGTAATAACTCAGCTTGTTTCAAAGGCAAAGTCAGCTGGTGTAAGTAAAATCATGGAATTGACGGAAGAAATATTCCATGGTGATGAAGAAATCATTAAGACAAGTATTCCATATGATGATTTGCTAGACCTTATTCCTGTAATGATGGATTTTTCTATTGCTGGAAATCAAGGATTCCCAACCACATATGATTGTCCAGATAAATCATATACCAATGGTGATAGTGCAGTTGTTGCACAGGGATTCACATATAATGTTAAGAAAATGCATCAATTTTTATTTGGAGATTATGGTTATACTCCTTCAGAAGTAGTTCAAGGTATTAGCGAATCTATTATGAGTATTACTCATGTAGAGGAAAGAACCCTTCCAGAGGATGCCATAAGCAATAAGACCAAGAATGATGCGGAAGAAGAGGATTAGTTCTATGAGTAAAAGATATGAAAAAGATAATGAATACGATGAATATCAGGATTACGAAGAATACACTGTAGATGGTGTTGAAGAGTACTACGAGGAAGAAAAAAAATCTAAAGGCAAAAAGAAGAAAAAGGGAAAAAAGGTAGCTATTCTTGTGGCAGAGCTTTTTGCCATAGCTATTTTAAGTTTTACTTTAGTACTATTACTTATGCCAAATGCCAAATCATGGCTACTGGGAACTCCTGTGGGCAAATTCTTTGTAAAACTTGTAGTTTCAGAGGAAGACTATAAAAGGATATATGACGACAACTTTGACAGAGAAAATCTTCATATCAATGACGATCTTGATGATGACGGTATGGAAGGATATTACAACATAGCCCTTTTTGGATTGGATTCTCGTAATGGAGAAGTAGAGAAAGGTGTTAATAGTGATTCTATTATTGTCGTTAGTATTCATGAGAAAACCGGCGAAGTAAAAATGTGTTCGGTTTATAGAGATTCATGGTTACGTGTTGCAAGGCCTAATGACGACTTTGAGTATGGAAGAATAAACAGTGCATATACACAGGGTGGTGCATTAGCAGCGATCAAGACATTAAATGCAAATCTAGACTTAAATATTAGCGACTATGCATCAGTAAATTTTGCTGGTCTTGCAAATATTATTGATTTACTTGGTGGTATTGATATTAACATTACAAGTGAAGAACAGTACTGGATTAATCAATATCTGACAGAGACTAGAAAAGTAACAGGTATGTGGGCAGATGATGTTTATTCTTGTGGAAATGTTCATCTTAATGGATTACAGGCAGTAGCATTTTGCCGAATCCGTTTAGCAGCTTTCCATGATGAAGACGGTACAGTTTACAACAACGACTTTGGACGTACGGCAAGACAGCGTAGAATTATTATGAAGATGATTGGGCTCGCTAAAGAGGCAGGCGTTGGACAAGTTATGGATATTGCCAATGAGATATTCTATGGTGATGAACAATTTATTTATACAAGTATTCCGTATGATGAAATAATAGATTTGATTCCTACATTGTTAAAATTTGAGATGGTTGGAAGCGAAGGTTTTCCATATACTTATACGAGTCAGAAACATGTACCAGGAATTAAGGAAGCATGGCCAATTACAGCAAACGGATTTACTTACAACGTATATAAGCTACATGAATTCTTGTTTAATGATGATGATTATCATCCATCAAAAACAGTAAAGAATATTAATGATATGTTATATTCTATGACAGGTATTGAGGAAGAACGCTTACCTGGCGACGAAAATCTAGTAATTGACTAGTGCAAGTGATTGCTTAAGTAAACATTTATATATGTAAATACAAACGTTCACCTACGTAAAGGAGGTTGATTATGGAAAGCGATTTCAATAATATTGAAAGTGAAAATAGTATTGATAATGAAAATAATGTAAATTTCGTTTTCTATCATGAACCAAGTGAAGAAGAGATAAATAGAATTTTAAATTCCCCAGAAGTAAGTGATTCCCCTATGGCAGATGAGGATACAGCTGGAGGTGGAGTTGATACGAAAACGCAGACAGCTGCTGGAAGTAAATCTGATACTGTAACGAGTACCTCTATGGAAAGTGGTTCTACTACAGAAACGAATACAGTAGCAGAAAGTGAACCCGCAACATCATCGCAAACAGCAGCTGAAGATGGCTTGTTTACTGAAAATGGGCCAATACCTGTGAACTTCAAAGTCGATACCTCAGATTTTGACAATACTGAGGAAGAAAAAAGATGGATGTTTATGGAAAACGTTCGTCTTGTACATGAACGTCAAGAAATTGATGTTGAGAAGGAAAGACTTGAAAGAGAAAAGCGCGATTTTATGAGACTTAGAAGACGCAAGGAAAACGAACTAGCCACGAAAGAAAAACACCTTGCAAGGCAAAAGGACCTGTTTGATAAGCAATGGGGAGTGGTTGAAAAAGAACTACATCGTATCGCAAAAGACAGGGATAGGATTTCCAAGGAAAGGGCATATATTGAAAGAGAAAAAGAAATTCTTAGAATTGAGCAAAGCAAGTCTAGCAATTATACAGTAAGTAACGGAGCATTTTTTGTTGGCGTAAACAGCGAAGCATCTCTAAAGAAACGCTATAGGGAGTTGATTAAGATATATCACCCCGATAGTGGAAATGGAGATGAGGCCACACTATTGTATATAAATAAAGAATATGAAAATGTAAAAAGACGTTTTGGCCTTTCGTAGCCAAGACGTTTTTTGTTTTTAGATATTGAAGAAACATTTCCATATATTCTTCACTTTGAAAACACAGTTTTTACACAAATTCATTTTATTATAAGGAACATAAAGTAGAAACAAATGCATTGCAATCGCAAAATATATTTTATATTCTAGGAGGACATAGAGATGACCGACACAAACGAATTTTTTGATAAAATGAATGGAGCAAATTCAGCAAATCCGGAATTGATGGAACAGCCAGAAGCGTATAGTCCAGAGCCAGAAGCATATAGTTCACAGCCAGAGATGTACAGCGCACAGCCAGAAGCGTATAGTCCACAGCCAGAAATGTATAACGTACAGCCAGAGGCGAATAGTCCACAGCCACAATTTTACAATATCCCTCAGGGAGAGATGCCACAGGAAAAGAAGAAAAAAGTAAGGGCAAAAAAGAATAAAAAGCCTGTTACTATGGGTAAGGTTATCACAACTTGTATAGCGTGTGTTATATGTACGGTACTTATCAATTCAGCTATTTTATATGGTGTTTTAGAATACGGTGATTTTACAAAGAATAGTTCAGGAAATACCCCTCAGATTCAATCTACATTGTCTACAACAAAAAATAATGAAAAAGATTCAGTGGGAACACCATCTACAGGAAGTGATGGAGAATACACAGTAAAAGAGATTGCTGAATTAGTTACTCCTTCAGTAGTAGCCATTACCAATACTTCAATAGTGGAACAAAACTACAATCCATTTTATGGTGGAGGAACATACCAGGTGCAAGGTGCTGGTTCAGGTATTATCATTGGACAAAATGATACAGAACTTTTGATTGTGACAAATAATCACGTTGTAGATGGTTCTGTTAGCCTATCAATTAAGTTTTGTAACAATACTTCTATAGATACAGCCTATGTAAAGGGCACAAGCTCTTCAAATGATATAGCAGTTGTGGGTATCTCGTTAGATGATATAGATGAAGATACATTATCACAGATTAAGATAGCTACATTAGGTAGTTCCGATCAGTTGTCAGTAGGTGATGGTGTGGTAGCTATTGGTAACGCACTTGGATACGGTCAGTCTGTAACAGTTGGTTATGTTAGTGCAATGCAGAGAACAATTACATTGAACAACAGTGATATCAAAGTTATTCAGACAGATGCTGCTATTAATGGTGGAAATAGTGGTGGTGCCCTTATTAATATGAAGGGTGAAGTTATAGGAATAAATGTTGCAAAATCAAGTACAACAAGTACATCCTCTGCGTCAGTAGAAGGTATGGGATATGCTATTCCGATTTCAGATGCAACAGATATTATTACTAAACTTATGAATCAAGAGGTAAGACAGCAATATTCAGACGAAGAAAGAGGATATCTTGGTGTAGGAGTAATTACGGTAGATAGTGCAACATCTGAAACATATGGTATTCCAGCAGGTGCCTATGTTAGAAATATTGTGGAAGATAGTCCAGCGGAGAAAGCAGGCATTGTTGCAGGTACGGTTATTGTTAAAGTGGAAGATATGAGTATATCTACTAAGGATGATTTAGTAGAGGAATTATCATACTATACTGCTGGTGATGAGGTTACTATTACTGCATATGTTCCTGACGGAAGGGAATATACAGAACATACATTTACTATTACACTTACAAAATCATCAGTATTCGATGAATAAATAAATCAAAACAAATTTAATACAATTAATTAAAAATTAAGAAAAACCGCGGTTTTAAACTGTGGTTTTTCTTTACCTAAGATATAAAATAATGTATAATGTAGCGATAGAAACTAACTATTTTATGCAATAGATTGAGAGGAAATATAATGTCAAACGAATATAATGATGATGAATATGAAAAAATTTGCTATATGTGCCGTAGACCTGAGAGCAAGGCTGGTAAGATGGTCTCTATGCCAGGTGAAATAAATGTATGCTCAGACTGTATGCAAAAGACTATGAATTCGATTTTTGGATCAGGCCTTACAGATGATGAGATGAGTAAAATGATGAATTTTACGGTTCTTAATAATAAGCAGTTTTCAAATAAAGATATGAGCGGTAGTGATATTACGTCTGAGGTTTCAAAAGAAGAAGGAACAGTCGTAGAAGGAGATACGGAAGATAAAGAAGAAAAGAAAAAGAAGTCTCCTAATATTAGTTTTATCAATCTTTCAGATATGATGGGCGATTTTCCTAAGAGGCAAAAGATAAAAAAGAAATCAAATCGTAATCCTGATGAACCACTTATAGATTTGAAGAAGATCCCTGCACCTCATAGGATTAAAGAACAGTTGGATGAGTATGTAATTGGTCAAGATTATGCGAAAAAAGTAATGAGCGTAGCTGTTTATAATCACTATAAGAGAGTGGCTACCAATACAATGGATGATATTCAGATTGAAAAGTCGAATATGTTAATGATTGGACCAACAGGATGTGGTAAGACATATTTAGTTCAGACACTTGCAAGATTATTGGATGTACCTCTAGCTATAACAGATGCAACTTCGCTTACAGAAGCAGGCTACATAGGTGATGATATTGAAAGTGTACTTAGTAAACTTTTAGCTGCAGCGGGTAATGATGTAGAGAAGGCAGAGACAGGTATAGTATTTATTGACGAAATAGACAAGATTGCAAAGAAGCAGAATACCAATAACAGGGATGTTAGCGGAGAATCTGTGCAGCAAGGCCTGCTTAAGCTCTTAGAGGGAAGTGAGGTTGAAGTTCCAGTTGGTTCAAATAGTAAAAATGCTATGGTGCCGCTTACTACAATAAATACCAGAAATATTTTATTTATTTGTGGAGGGGCTTTCCCTGATTTAGAGACGATAATAAAAGAAAGATTAAATAAGCAGTCAGCAATAGGATTCCAAGCGGACCTTAAAGACAAGTACGACAAGGATAAAGAACTATTAAAGAAAGTAATAGTAGATGATATAAAATCATATGGTATGATACCAGAATTTTTAGGAAGGCTTCCTATTGTGTTTACATTAGAGGGATTATCTAGTGAGATGCTCCAGCAAGTATTGAAAGAGCCTAAGAATGCTATTTTGAAACAGTACCAGAAGCTTCTCGAACTGGATGAAGTGAAGTTAGAATTTGATGATGGTGCAATAGAGGCCATAGCTGATAAGGCAGTGGAGAAAAAAACGGGTGCAAGGGCGCTCCGTGCCATCATAGAAGAATTTATGTTAGATATTATGTATGAAATCCCAAAGGATGAAAATATAGGAAAAGTAACTATTACTCGTGACTACATTGAAAATCATGGTGCACCAGTCATTGAGATGCGTGGTACACCAAAGGTACATGAGGAATTTATTGAAGAAGCAAAAGAGATAGAAGGTTAGTTTAGAGTTCTTTTTTGGCGCAACAAGGGCATTTACCTCATAGAATATATAAACAAATTTTAGGTGGCAGTTCTCTCTGGTAAGGGTTTTACCAGAGAGGTGGGTATGGACTATTGCAAGTTTATGACGCTTTTGAAGTGATGCGAGGTAATACATTATAAAATAATAAAGTATTAAAATAGACGTACATATGATATTATTTAAAGGTACGTTTTTATTTTGTGGAAAGAGGTAATTCATGCCAAGTAAGTTCTATGCAGTAAAAAAAGGAAAAACACCCGGTGTATTTAATAGCTGGGAGGATTGCAAGGCACAAGTGGATGGATATCCAGGTGCAGTATACAAAAGTTTCAAAACAGCTACGGAGGCAGCTGCATTTGCATTTGATATCTCAAGTCAGAAGCAAGAAATATCTAGTGACGAGATCGCAGTAGCCTACGTAGATGGTTCTTATAATAAAGTTACGCAAGAATTTTCTTATGGTGTGGTTTTTTTCTATAAAGGAGAGGAAATACATCTAAAGGAAAAATTCAGCGAACCATCCCTTGCTAGCATGCATAATGTGGCAGGTGAGATAAAGGGCTCGGAGGCTGCTATGAGGTACGCCATTTCAAATGGCATTACAGCTGTGGATATCTATCATGATTATGAAGGAATAGCAAAATGGTGTACAGGAGAATGGAAAGCCAACAAGGAAGGAACTATAGCCTACAAACAATTCTTTGAGGATATAAAAGATACATTATCTGTTCGTTTTATAAAGGTAAAGGGTCATTCAGGTGATAAATATAATGATGTTGCAGACAGATTAGCGAAAGAGGCATTAGGAATAGTATAAAGCGGCGGAATTGTTGGAATTTATTAGATGTTTAGCCAATGATTCATTGCAAAAAACATTGAAAAATGTAGTGATAAGTAATATAATTCCTAGTATGGTGTGTGACCATATATAAAATGGAGGAAACATATAATGACAAATCAGACTTCAAATAAAAGGAATAATAATAGAGCCAATACACATACAAATAATAACAGAAGGAATAAACGCAAAAATAATAATAGCAGTAGTTTATTTCTAGTTATGTTTCTATGTATAGTGTCATTGGTAGGTATTGTTGCCATTGTATTTTTATCAAAAGATTTAATGAGTGGTGATGGAGTAAATGAAACTACGATTCCATTTACAGCAGATGTAAAGATGCAAAATGTAAAATGGCCACAAGGTGTGGAATTAAAGGCAGAGCAATTTATTGCAAATCCACTTGAACTTACAGGAATTACAGCAGAGTTTACAGGCAATGTAGACATTAATACTATAGGCACGTCTAAAGTGGATATTAAGCTTAAAAGCGAAGATGGTTCTACTAAAAGTGTAAAATGTGATTTAGAGATTTACGAGGACAAAGAGGCTCCTGTTATAAGTGGAGTAATGGATAGACACTTTAATGTTGGCGATAATATTGCATACCTTAAAGGTGTTACAGCGTTAGATGCGATACAAGGCGATATCGAAGTAAAAGTAGATAACTCAAAAATTGCCTTTGATGAAAATGGAAAAGCCATTGAAGGAAGTTATGATGTTGTTTACACAGCAACAGATTTGGCAGGAAATTCAGCTACAGCTACAGCTAAATTTTATTTTGAAGTTAATGGTGTTACAGATGATATGATTGATGCTAAGGCAGATGAGGTAATGGCAAATATTATTAATAATGATATGTCATTAGCTCAAAAGGCGAATGCAATATATTTGTATACTTATGAGAACATTGCATATACCGGACATTCTGAAAAGGGTGATTACAGAAAAGAAGCATATAATGGCTTAACTACTCTACAGGGTGACTGTTATACATATTTTGCGGTTGCTAAGTTATTGCTTAGCAAGTTAGATATCCCAACCATTGACGTTGAAAGAGGTCTAGATAATAATGGTGAGCGCCACTACTGGTTGCTTGTGGACCTCGGTACTGGATATTATCATTTTGACGCCACAAAACGTGTTCATTGGTTCAATGGATTTATGGCAACAGATGCACAGGTAAATGAATATTCTACTAATGTTGTTAGTGGTTTCTATGCATTTGATCCAACATTATATCCAGCTACACCAACTGAACCATTTGTATATTAAAGATAAGTTGAAAAGTAGCAAACTAACAGATATTAGGAAGGAGAAAAAGTGAATAAATTAGGTATTATTGGTGGACTAGGACCTATGGCTACCATATATTTCATGGAATTAGTAGTAAAGATGACTAAGGCTGATGTTGATTCAGACCATATTCCAATGATAGTATATAGCTACCCAGAAACACCGGATAGAACAGCATATTTACTTGATCATTCCAAACCCAATCCTCTCCCAGTTATTTTGAAAATGGCTAAAGAATTGGAGGAACAAAAGGTTGACTTTATTGCAATGCCATGCATTACAGCCCATTACTTTGGTAATGAGATCCACCAGTCCTTGAAATCTGCGAAATTTATAAATATGATAGAAGAAACAGCAAAGTACCTTCACAGTATTGGGGCAACTAAAATAGGTTTAATGGCCACTGATGGTACGGTAAAGAGCAAAGTTTTTGAAAAAACACTAAATGACTATGATATTGAGGTGGTAGTTCCATCTATAGAGAGTCAAAAGAAGGTAATGAGAATTATCTACGATGAAGTCAAGGCCGGAAAGCCAGTATCTATCACAGATTTGTATGATGTTAAAAATGAGCTGAAGGACCTGGGTGCTAAAGTTTGTATTTTAGGCTGTACAGAATTGTCTGTAGTTAAAGGCAGTTATAAGTTGGACAATGATTTTGTGGATGTGCTGGATATTTTGGCTATGAAATCAGTTGAGTTATGTGGTGGTACTCTTTTAGAAACACCATGCTAATGTTAAAAAGATTAAAAAACATTATGTAATATAATAATGTTTATAAATAAAAATATTCAATATAGCTTGAATGGGATATATTTTAATTCTTGCAAATAACAAAATAGAAAAGCAGGTAGTTTTATGACAAATATTTTAGAATACTTAGAAAATACAGTTAAAACCTATAGCGAAAAGATAGCCTATACAGACGGAACCAATTCAATGACTTTTAGTGAGTTATCCCATAATGCTAGGGCTATTGGTTCAGCAGTGGCAAAAACAGGCTGTTATAAAGAGCCTATTATAGTATTTATGGATAAATCACCAGAGACAGTAGCCGCATTTATGGGTGTTATATATTCTGGTAATTTTTATGTGCCAATAGATGAGGAAATGCCAAAGAGCAGAATTGACCTTATCATCAAGGGACTCTCACCAAAGCAGATTATTTGCTCACAAGATGTTGCCTCACGTATAGATGAGTTTACAGACTGTAAGAATATTCTTACATATGAAGAACTTATTAAGGAACCTATAGATGAGGATGTTCTAGCCGATATCAGAGATAAGCAGATTGATACAGACCCAATTTATACAGTGTTTACATCGGGTTCAACAGGTATTCCTAAGGGTGTTATTGCCTGTCATCGTTCTGTTATTGACTACATTGAGACACTTTCAGAGGTTCTTGAAGTTAGTGATGACACAGTATTTGGTAATCAGACACCTCTTTATGTAGATGCTTGTCTCAAGGAAGTGTATACTACAATGAAGTTTGGTGCGACGACCTATTTTATTCCGAAGCAATTATTTATGATGCCGGTTAAATTGGTTGAATATTTAAATGAATATAAGATAAATACAGTTTGTTGGGTAGTTCCAGCACTCACTATTATTTCTGGGCTTGGAGCTTTTGCAAAGGTGGTTCCACAGTATTTAAAAATCATTGCTTTTGGAAGTGAAGTATTTCCGGTAAAGCAGTTCAATTTGTGGAAACAATATGTTCCAGATGCAAAGTATATTAATCTTTATGGACCAACCGAGGCCACTGGGATGTCTTGCTATTATGTAGTAAATAGAGAATTTAGTGAAGGCGATGCTATTCCAATTGGTAGACCTTTTAGAAATACGCAGATTCTCCTTATTGGGGATGATATGCAGTTAGCAAGTGCAGGCGAACCAGGCGAAATATATATTCGTGGCACTGCTGTTACATTAGGTTATTATAACGATTCTGAAAGAACCAATCAGGCGTTTGTACAGAATCCGCTTAATGATAAATATCCTGAAATTGTATACAAGACAGGAGATCTAGCAAAATATAATGAATACGGAGAGCTTATTTATATTTCAAGGCGTGATCACCAGATTAAACATATGGGACACAGAATTGAATTAGGTGAAATCGAAGCTGCTGTAGACCAGATTGATGGTGTAAATACAGGCTGTTGTATTTATGACGAGGAAAAAAAGAAAATTCATCTCGTATATTCAGGAACAGCCGAAGTAGCATTCGTAGTAGAATCGCTTAAAAATAAACTCCCTAGGTACATGATTCCGAGTGGCGTTAAGGCAATGGAAACTCTTCCGCTTACGCTCAATGGAAAGATTGACAGAGTTACAATTAAAAATCAGATTATTAAAAGAAAGTAGGTATTCATAATGGACGAACTCTTAGAGATTTTAGATGGTTTACATCCAGAGGTAGATTTTACAACAGCAACAGGATTAATTGACAACAAGGTGCTTGATTCTTTTGACATAGTTACAATTATTTCAGAAGTAAACGATGAATTTGACGTAATGATTCCAGCTGACGAAATTGTACCAGAGAATTTCAATTCAGCAGAAGCTTTGTATGCGCTTATTACAAGACTTATAGAGGACTAATTATAGAATGAATGAGCTTATTATAAAACTAATTATAGGTAGGTTCTTTCAGAGATTTTAGAATGGAATTTAAATTTTAATTAAAGACTAAGATAGAAAAATAAAAATATATAGGAGCTTATATGTTATTTACGTCCGGGGAATTTATTTTTTTCCTAGCAATCACCATTTTTTTATACTACATATTACCTAAAAAATGGCAGTGGAAATTTTTATTATTATCAAACTGCGTATTTTATTATGCTGCAGGAGCAATGGGATTTTTATTCATTGCAGCAACTATAATTTCTACATATTTGCTGAGTATAAAAATAGACAAGATAAGTTCACAAGAAAAAGAACAAATAAAAAATAATAAAGCTGTATGGACAAAGGAAGAAAAAAAGTCCTACAAAGAGAAAATGAAAAAGAAAAGAGGAAGATACCTTATTACGGGAATCCTCTTTAATTTTGGAATTCTTGCTGTTTTAAAATATGCAAATTTTGTAATTTTTAATGTAAATGGTATTTTTTTCAACGATGATAATGCTTTACAATTAATCGATTTCTTTGTACCACTTGGAATTTCCTTTTACACATTCCAAATCATGGGATATCTAATTGATTTATATTACGGTAAATATAAAGCTGAGAGAAACATTTTCAAACTTGCATTATTTACGTCATTTTTTCCACAGTTAATTCAGGGACCAATAAGCAGATTCGCAAATCTGAGCAAAACATTATATGAAGAACATTCATTACAATGGTCGAATATTAGACTAGGTCTTGAAAGAATCCTTTGGGGTTACTTCAAGAAAGTGGTTATTGCAGATAGAATGTTAATTGGTGTAAAGGCTCTTATAGGTGCACCAGAGCAGTACGATGGAGTATTTGCGTTGATCGGTATGCTTTTCTATGCAGTAGAATTATATGCTGATTTCACTGGAGGTATTGATATTACTATTGGTATTGGACAGATGATGGGCATAAATGTAATGGAAAACTTCTATCGACCATTCTTCTCAAAGAATATTGCTGAATATTGGAGAAGATGGCACATTTCTCTAGGTGAATGGTTTAAAGAATATATTTTCTATCCAGTTTCAATAAGTGGATGGATGATGAAGCTTACAAAGAAATCTAAGAAGATTTTTGGCGATAGATTTGGTAAAAAGATACCTGTATATCTAGCTACGATTATTACGTGGTTTACCACAGGATTGTGGCATGGTGCGGCATGGAACTTTATCGTATGGGGCCTGGGAAATTGCTTGGTTATTGTGGTTTCGGAAGAATTAAAGCCTCTATACAGGAAATTCCACGAGAAATTTCCAAAGTTAAAACCCACATGGGGATACAAGGTATTTGAAATTCTTAGAACGTTCCTTATAATGAGTTCTTTAAGAATGTTCGACTGCTACAGAGATGTAGGCCTAACTTTTAAAATGTTCTTTAGTATTTTTACAGATTTCCGTATCAGTGATATAACTGGGGGAGAATTGTTGAATCTAGGACTTACAAGTGGCGATTATATAATTTTAGCCACAGGTATATTGTTGATGTTTACGATTAGTATGTTACAGCGTCATGCAGCTATAAGAACGCAAATCAGCAACAAGGGATTTGCATTTGAATGTGCAGTTTTTGCATTGTTATTTATTAGCATAATTATATTTGGTGCCTACGGCATTGGATATGACGCAAGTCAATTTATATATAATCAGTTCTAATGCGAGGTAAGATTATGACCAAAAGAAAGAAAAAAGTAATAATACTGGCTCTAGTATTGGTGGTTATGTTGGTTGCCTTAGCAGCATTACAAAGACTATTTATGCCGAAATACATGTCCGATATTTACGAGGGGGCAATGATTGGCGAATACTATGACGACAGCGAAAACCACAATATAATCTTCGTGGGTGATTGCGAGGTATATGAAAATATTTCCCCTGTAACACTTTGGGAAGAGTATGGACTTACAAGCTATATGCGAGGTAGTGCACAGCAGCTTATTTGGCAGTCCTATTATTTACTAGAAGAGACACTTAGTTATGAAACTCCTGATGTAGTAGTTTTCAATGTGTTATCTATGAAGTATGGTGAACCACAAAACGAAGCATATAATAGAATGACCTTAGACGGCATGAAAATGTCTGCTAGTAAGATAAAGTCTATCAACGCGTCAATGACAGAGGAGGAATCCTTTATGTCATACGTATTCCCACTACTTAGATATCATTCTCGTTGGAATGAGTTGACACAGGACGATTTTAAGTATTATTGGTCCACAAAAAAAGTAACACATAGCGGATACCTTATGAGAGCGGACATAAAGCCTGTAGGTGGTTTGCCAAAGGCACCAGCATTACAGGATTATTCTTTCTCTGAAAATAGTTACAAATATCTTGATATGATGGTTGACTTATGTGATAAAAAAGGAATACAATTAGTCTTGATAAAGGCACCAAGTCTTTATCCATATTGGTATGACGAGTGGGATGATGCTATGGAAGACTATGCAAATGAGCATAATCTAAAGTATATTAATTTCCTTGATTGTACAGAGGAAATTGGCATAGATTTCTCAACAGATACTTATGATGCAGGATTGCATTTGAATGTATATGGCGCAGAAAAACTCGCACATTATTTTGGAAAGACCCTTATGGATAGTTATGAATTCACTGATTATGCTTCAGACGAAGAAGTGGTGAAGCATTGGGAAGAAATAGTTAAGGACTATGATGAAGAAAAGGCATATCAAGAAGAATTACTAGAAGAATATGGATATTTGAAAGGATATTGATTATGAAAAAGAAAATATTAGCATTAACTGTAATTGCTATGATGGCATTTGCAACAGGATGTGGTTCATCAGGAGATAGTGACAATACAACAACAACACAAAAGGCTTCGGAAAATACAATTCCTAAGTACTATGTATCAGTAGGAAATGAAAAGGTATACATTGGACAAGCAGGTGATGCTGCAATAGACGCTTTAGGCGAAGCAAACAGCACATTCACAGCAGTAAGCTGCGCATTCGAAGGCGAAGATAAGATGTATATGTACGATGGATTTCAGGTGACAATAAGTACTGTTGAAGGAAGCGAAGTTGTAACAGCAATTGACTTCACAGATGATAGAATAGCTACACCAGAAGGCGTAAAAATCGGAAGCACAGATGCGCAGGTTTGCTCAGCGATGGGTGTAGACAGTGAATCTCTTGGAAATTACACATTCAATGACGGAAAAACACAGTTGACTATTGCCCAGAAAGATGGCGAAGTTATCGCGATAACTTATTCTTATAAGTAGGATAGGGTGTAAATTGCAACATATAATGATATTCATGACATATATCCAATAGAGTTGCTCATATCATGTATCCCCATCATCTATTCAATGCAGATGGATTCTACTCGATAGAAGTAATATCAGGAACTGCTGATGGGGTGGTTGATTCTGGTTCGGTAATAGTAGGATCGGTGTCCTTGGTTGTACCTTCACTAGTACCTTCACTAGTACCAGAAGGTGTAGTTGTCTCTGGATTTGTAGTAGTGGTGTTTGCTGGCGTAGTAGTCTCTTCGGATTTTACGATGACAACAACATCTATAGAGGCCGTACTTCCTATTACATCAGTAACAGAAACTTTGATTGAGTACTTTCCAACTACATTTAAGTTGTAGTTGCCTTCAATAATAATCTTATCAGAAATGTCATTGCCACAAGTATCGTTGGCAGAAAAATTACTGAGGAGTTTTTCAATTGAAGCACCTACTGTAAGGGTTACAGTGGAATTTTGAGCTTTAATTTGAGCTGAAAAATTATGCCATGGATTGTTTGGATCTGGATCAGTAGGGTCCCAGCCAGCATAAGGACTATCTAAAGGAATTTTAATACTTTCGGGCTTTCCTAGTGGACCAGGTGTTGTAGGATCATCATATATGATAACAGTGGTATTTACTGGACAATTTTCATAAATCCAAATCGCATCTGCAACACTCATACGAACACATCCAAGAGAAGCAGCAGAGCCAAGCTTGTTATATTCTTCTGTCTCAAGTGTATCTTTTGTCATAGATAGGTATGGAACAGAGTGGAATAAGTAACTATTCTTGAAACGGTAAACGTATTGGGCACAAGATCTATCAGCCATAACAGCCCATTTAAACATATCTGATGTGTTGAAGGTACCCATAGGAGTTTCGTGCCCTTCACGGCCAGTAGAGCAAACTATAGCTTTTACTGGGATAGTGAATTGACCTGAATCATCCTTTGTATAAACAGTAATACAATTCATAATTCTATTAACCATAACTAAATATGGAAGTTCATTTGCCGGTAATGTTTCAATTTCTGTAGTTTCTGGATCAATCACATCAATGAGGGATTCATTTTCAGAAGTTGGTTCGTTTGATGGAATGGTATCATCATCGGCTTCTGATGAATGATTTGCAGTAGGCCTCTTTGTAGTGGATGGCTCCTTTGGGGTAGTTGGAGAATCAAGAGTAAAGACGGCAAGAACAATGAAAACTCCTAACAAAAGAGTAGTCACGCCTACGGTCAGTGCCACTAGATGCCTATTTCTTATAATAAAATTTTTTAATGAATTCATAATTACCTCGTAGTTAATTAATATTGCGCAGTTATTTAACAATGCGTGATTATTTAATATTGCAAATTTATTTAATAAAGTATAGTTTCTAATATTAAATTTTTTGATTTTACCTAGTATTTAAGTACTATATAGTATTAGAAAACTCAGCACATATAAAACTAGTAGTTTTATGTATATATGGATATGAATAAGTTGGCAAAATAGAAATATTTTTACTTTGTCAACTTATGTAGAATAAACGCCAAAAATAGCGAATATCTGTGTGTATATTTTATAATTAAACTTATATAAAAACAACCCCTAAAATGGTAGTAAATTAGAAAAAGCATATAAAAGTATAAAAGGTAAGAAGCATACTATTTTAAGACTTGAGAATTGTATTTCTTTGAGTTATACTAATAATGCTTTATTAATACGAATAAGAGAGGAACAAAAATGTTTAAAATTAATGACAACTATTTAAAATTACCAGGTAGTTACTTGTTTTCAAATATTGGAAAGAAGGTAAATGCCTTTACATCAGCTAATCCAGATAAAAAAATTATCAGACTTGGAATTGGTGATGTTACATTACCACTTGCACCAAAGGTTATAGACACACTTCATAGCGCAGTGGACGAGATGGGAAGCGCAGCTTCGTTTAAAGGATATGCTCCAGATCTTGGATATGAATTTTTACGTCAAGCTATTGCTACCAATGATTACAAGGCTCGTGGTGTTGAAATCGCTCTTGATGAAATTTTTATTAGTGATGGTGCAAAGAGCGATTCAGGTAATATTGGCGATATATTTGCAGTAGATAATAAGATTGCAGTTTGTGATCCTGTATATCCAGTTTATGTTGATACAAATGTAATGGCTGGAAGAACAGGTGAATATAATGTAGAAACAGAGAGATGGTCCAATGTAATTTATATGCCATGTACAGAAGCTACAGGCTTTGCTCCTGAACTACCAAGCCAAACACCAGATATTATATATCTTTGTTTCCCTAACAATCCTACTGGAGCTACTCTTAACAAGGCAGAACTCCAAAAATGGGTTGATTATGCACTAAAAGTTGGGGCTGTTATTGTTTATGATGCAGCTTATGAAGCATATATTTCAGAGGAAGATGTTCCTCATACTATTTATGAGTGTGAAGGTGCAAAAGAGTGTTCTATCGAGATAAGAAGTTTCTCGAAAAATGCAGGCTTTACAGGAACTCGTCTTGGCTTTACAGTTATACCAAAGGAACTAAAAAGTGGCGATACAATGCTCAATAGCTTATGGGCTAGAAGACATGGAACTAAATTTAATGGTGCTCCATATATTATACAAAAGGCTGGCGAAGCTATTTACACAGAAGAAGGCAAGGCTCAGACAAGACAGCAGGTTGAATATTATATGAATAATGCTAAAATTATCAGAGATGGACTTGCAGCGGCAGGATATTCGGTTTCTGGTGGTGTAAATGCGCCTTATATTTGGTTAAAAACTCCAGACAAGATGACATCATGGGAATTCTTTGATTACTTACTAAATGAAGCAAATGTTGTTGGTACTCCTGGTTCAGGATTTGGACCAAGTGGTGAAGGTTACTTCAGACTCACAGCATTTGGAACTTATGAAAATACACTTGAGGCTATGGAGAGAATCAAGGCACTTTAGTATTAACGGTGATATGCATAGGAGAAGTGGTACCTACCACTTCTCTTTTAATATGAGATATGTATAATGTACATAAATATGGAAAAATATGGATTAAGTTATATAAAAAGGAAAGGAAAGTATATATCGTCTAAGATAATATACGTGGATTTTAAAATATGCAAAAAGTTGATATTACTAAAATGAACGAAAATGTATTTACAAAAATAGGAAAGCAGTGGATGCTCATCGGCGCTACAAAAGGAGAAAAGAGTAATGCTATGACAGCTTCTTGGGGTGGACTGGGTATTATGTGGGGAAAGGAAGTTGCCTACATTTTTATAAGAGATAGCAGATATACAAAGGAGTTGGTAGATGGAAGCGACAAAATATCGGTTTCATTTATGCCAGAGGATAAAAAAAATGTGCTTGCATATATGGGTAAAGCATCAGGAAGATATGAAGATAAAATCACAAAATCGAACCTTCACATGATAGAGGGCTATGATATACCAGTGTTTGAGGAATCAGAACTTACACTTATATGTAAGAAATTATATGCTCAGGATATGAAGGCTGAGTGCTTTATAGATGAGGCACAGATAGAGAAATGGTATGGTGATAACGATTATCATACAATGTATGTGGTGGAAATATTAGAGGCATTAGAAAAATAAGAAGCAAGAATAGATAAAACAGGAATCAATAAACAAGGATCAAGAAACAAAAATAGATGAAACAAGAATCAAATATATAATTAAAAACATAGGAAGCTAGTTTGATACAATACCGCCGAATCCACGGGAAATATCACACTAACTTCCTTTTTCATAAAACAAAAAATATTAAAACCAGAAACTACGAAAATCAAAAACTATAGTTCCTCATAGAATTTTTTAGTGTTTTTAATATCATCAATAATAGTAGCGCCACCACGTTCTAGGGCTATTATCATATTATTTACTTCTTTAATTTTACGCTGCTTTTCTCGTGCAAATTTTGTCATTGCGTCATCAAATATTGGCTGTCCGGCTATTTTGTTTCTGATATCCTTGGAAAATGGGCAGTAGGACGCGAGAATTCTTCTTGAAACTTTATTTAATCTAATAGCACCTGCTGATTCAAAACGCATCCAGATAATATAATCAAAAACGAATATTTCACGCATATTATTTCTACAGCGGGAAATTTGATTTTTAAGAGCCTCCTTCTTTTCAGTAGAAAGGTCTTTATTTTTGCGATAGAACTGAACATAGTCACAATATTCACTAGTGAGTGAAGGTACTTGTATATTATTCCATGCACTTCCGTAGAGAGTCTTACACATTTCCCAGCGGAATCGTCCCATCATTGTGAGAATGGTATCCTCTAACTTTCCAGTAAAAAGTGTAGGTAAAAGGAATCGACCTTCTGAGTTAACACGATTTCCTGAAGTCTCCTGCCACATAATGCCATTCACACCAGCAACTGGGAAGAGGATAAAGTTAGGATAAATTTCTTTTTGTACAGTAGCACGAGGGATTTTCTTTGCTTCATCTGAAATAAGTAATTCCCTATAAAATACAGAGTAATCTATAGCAGTTAGCCCCCGTACCACTTCATTAATATCCTCAGAGGTAAGCAGCATATTTTTGATGTCTCGCTCAAAAGCATCCATATGTAACATAGGGAAGAATGAGAGAATACTGCCATTAAGTAATCGAGAGTTGTACTTTAATAAGTTTTGGATCTCAAACCTAGCCTTTAGTTCACTGTTTGCCAGTAATTCTTGCTCCTTTTGTATAGTGATAGGCTCATTTTTCTTGCGTTCCCTAATGAAATCGTTGTAATTCATATCGAATTCATTTTTGGAAGTAATCTCGAGACCCTCATAAATTCGCATCAACCAGTCTTTCATACGGTAAACATTGCAAGGTGAAACGGTATTCAATTCTGGAATAGATATAAGGAATTCAATTTGAGAGTCGGTAAGTAGACGCTCATCCATGAAGCCAAAATCTAAAAACAACTCAACTAATCGGAGTTCGGTGCGGTCTGAGCTATTTGCATAATTTATGAATACTTCTTCATATAGTTCATAAAAAATCAAGGTGAATTCTTTTCTGAATTTACGAACGTCATCCTCCCTAGAATCTTTATCGGGTAATGAAATAAAATGTTGGATAGCATTGTCATAAATAGTATATTTGCTATCATCAAACCCCGCAAATTGACAGAGTTTGCGCAAAGTATCATTGTAATCTATGAAGAAATCATTTTCCTGTGCATCTTCTTTGGTTTCTAAAGTTTCCTTTGTTGTAGATTTAGAAGGTGAGCTTTTCAAGGCATTATCACTATTATCATCTGTGGATTCACCAGGAGCACTATCTTCCATAGCCTCTACCATTAGAAAATAGAAATTTACACGGTTATAGTCTATATCAATGTCAATTCCAGCATTATCACGCAAGTCCTTATCAGTGTTCGTAATAATGTTTTTCATATCAGTAAGTAATTCAAGTATAGTTGATTTATATTTTGAGGATGCTTTATCCGCTAACTTGGCTGTTAGTGAGAAAAGGCAATACTCACTTTTGCTTGCGAATAATGCAATAATGGTTTTGAGATAAAAAATCATATCATCATAAGCAGTAAATATATCTCGAATGAGTTCTAATTGAATAGTCAAAAATTTAGCACCGTTAGTTTTCATGATAGTGTGAGCCTTAGGTTCACTAGATGCTAGTTCGTTAAAAACTAGAAAGTTCTTGTAGAAAGGTTGTTCACTATACTTGTAGTGTGTAGCATTGTGAGGTTCTAAAAACTCAGTTGGTGAAATGGAAGCAGAAATACAGCAGTTAATATATCTGTCATGCATAGCAATGATGGAAGAATAAAAATCTTGAACATCACTGTATAATAAGGAGTACATTTCATATAATTGAACTATAAGTACACAAAGTTCATAAGACAAACTTGAGTGTAGTGTAGTGTTTGCTTTAAGAAATTCTACTAAAGAGGCCGGAGAATCAGCAGCTAGGGAGATAAGGCAAGTTCCTTTTGTAGCAGTATAATCACCACGGTAAAACCCATCATAAAGGTCTTTAACGGCAATAAATTCACCAGCAATGAAAGTGGTTTCCCCGTGAGAATCTTCTTTTATTACAGCCCCTTCCTTTATATAACTAATGGTAGTTACATTGTCACCCTGTTCGTATATAAGTGTATCATTTGTAAAAGCATTTAGCTTTCCAGAAATTAATCCCATAGCATAGTCCTCTATTCTCTATTTTAGTAAATTATAATTATATACTTAATTAAATACTTAATTTTTAATCACATTTTTTGATTTCTTGTTCAGAAATACGGTATACTCTTTATTCTACAATAAAAATTAACTATTGACAATCAAAATGTATGAATGTATTATTATTGCAAAGTAAAATTTAAATGCAATGAAAGAGACTTATGCTATGATAAACTCTTCAGGGAGTTGTGGCCATGACTGAAAACCACGGCAGATGTTTTATAGTATGGGAACACTCTGGAGCAGACGCCTTGAAGATTTAAAAGTAGAAGCGTACGTCCCACGCGTTAAGTGTAAAAGTGCAGGAGATAGAGGCAAAATATTAATCTTCTGAATGCGGGTGGTACCGCGGATATTATTTTTAGTATATTCGCCCCGAAACGAACTTGTTCGTTTCAGGGCTTTTTTTTATTTCATTAGAAAGGTTTGGTCCTCCTATTAAATAAAAGTATTAAAAATACCGTCCCGTAAGTTTTATAAGAAAACTATGGATGATCCAGAGGATACCACATTTACCCTAAGCTTTGACTTACAATGAAACTGGTAGGCTCTGAGAATGTACGTGATACAACATTATTCCCAAGAGATTTGAACAGACTTGAACCATAATATAAGGAGTAAATAAAATGGCAAATATTATTTCAGACGAAACAATTGAATATGTTGGCATTCTTGCAAAACTCGAACTTAGTGATTCTGAAAAAGAGCAAGCAAAAAAAGATATGGGCAACATGTTAGACTATATTGATAAATTAAATGAATTAGATACTACAGGTGTAGAGCCCATGTCTCAGGTATTTCCAGTAAATAATGTTTTCAGAGAAGATGTTGTTACTAATACCGATATGAGAGATGCAATTATTAAGAATGCACCAGCTAAAAAGAATGGTAGCTTTATGGTACCTAAAACTGTTGAGTAAAGGAGCCTTATTACATGAATATTATGAGTTTAACTGCCGTTGAGCTTGGCAAGAAAATAAAACAAAAAGAAATATCTGTTGAAGAGGCGGTAATAGCAGCTCTTGACAGTATAGAAGCAAAAGACGAGGCTGTCGGAAGTTTTGTTACAGTATGCCGTGACAAAGCAATGGAGGATGCTAGAGAAATACAGGGTAAGATTGATAGAGGTGAACTTGACGGTCCTCTAGCAGGAGTACCAGTAGCGATTAAAGATAATATGTGTACGGAGGGTATTCTTACTACATGTTCATCTAAAATATTAAGTAATTTCAATCCAGCGTATACAGCTGAAGCTGTACTTAATTTGCAAAAAGCAGGTGCGGTTATCATTGGAAAGACTAATATGGATGAATTTGCAATGGGAAGTACAACAGAGACTTCAGCTATTAAAATTACAAAAAATCCATGGAATCAAGAACATGTACCTGGAGGTTCGTCAGGTGGAAGTTGTGCAGCGGTAGCAGCAGAAGAATGTCACTATGCATTAGGTTCGGATACAGGTGGTTCAATCAGACAGCCAAGTTCATTTTGTGGAGTTACAGGAATAAAGCCAACATATGGCACAGTTTCTAGATATGGACTTATTGCATATGGTTCATCACTTGATCAAATTGGACCAGTAGCGAAGGATGTTACAGATTGTGCAACTATACTTGAGGCTATTTCATCTTATGATGCAAAAGATTCTACTTCTGTTAAGAGAGAAAATTATGATTTTACATCGGCATTAGTGGATGATGTAAAAGGTCTTAAAATTGGTATTCCAAAGGCGTATTTTGAAGATGGACTTGATAGTGAAGTAAAGGCAGCAGTTTTAAATGCTGCAAAAGTATTAGAAAAAAAAGGTGCTATTGTTGAAGAGTTTGATTTAGGACTTGTTAACTTTGCAATACCAGCTTATTACGTAATTGCCTCAGCAGAGGCAAGTTCAAATCTTGCTAGATTTGATGGCGTTAAATATGGTTATAGAACTAGTGAATATGAAGGACTTCATAATATGTATAAGAAATCTCGCTCGGAAGGATTCGGTCCAGAAGTTAAGAGAAGAATTATGCTTGGTTCATTCGTTTTAAGTAGTGGATATTATGATGCATATTATTTGAAAGCACTTAAAACAAAGGCACTCATAAAGAAAGAGTTTGATAAAGCCTTTGAAAAATATGATGTTATTCTTGGACCAGCAGCTCCAACTACTGCTCCTAAACTTGGTGAAAGTTTAAAAGATCCAATTAAGATGTATTTAGGTGATATTTATACTGTTTCAGTAAACCTTGCAGGACTTCCTGGAATTTCACTTCCATGTGGGGTTTCTTCACAGGGACTTCCAATAGGACTTCAACTTATTGGAGATTGCTTTAAAGAAAATAACATTATTCGTGCAGCATATTCATTTGAAAAGTCAATGACATATAACAGATGTGATATGGCTAAGCAGTTTGACTAAGGAGGCGACACTATGAAACAGTATGAAACAGTCATTGGTCTTGAAGTTCACGTAGAACTGGCCACAAAAACAAAAATTTTCTGTTCATGTTCAACAGCATTTGGTGGTGCCCCTAATACACATACTTGCCCAGTTTGTACAGGTATGCCAGGTTCACTTCCGGTACTCAATAAGCAAGTTGTTGAATATGCAATGGCAGTTGGCCTTGCAACTAATTGTACGATTACACAATATAATAAGTTCGATAGAAAGAACTATTTTTATCCAGATAATCCTCAAAACTACCAGATTTCACAGTTATATCTGCCTATTTGCAGAAATGGTAGGGTTGAAATTGAGACAGAGGCAGGCAAAAAGAGCATAGGAATACATGAAATTCATATGGAAGAGGATGCAGGAAAACTAATCCATGATGAATGGGAAAACTGTTCACTTGTAGACTATAATAGATCGGGTGTGCCTCTTATTGAAATAGTTTCTGAGCCAGATATGTGTTCAGCAGACGAAGTTATTGCATATCTTGAAAAACTTAGACTCATAATTCAATATTTGGGAGCTTCGGATTGCAAACTTCAAGAGGGTTCTATGAGAGTTGACGTAAATTTATCGGTGATGGAAGTTGGAGCAAAAGAGTTTGGAACAAGAACAGAAATGAAGAACTTAAACTCATTCAAAGCTATTGCTAGAGCTATTGAAAATGAGAGACAGCGTCAGATTGAGCTTCTAGAAGAAGGTAAGAGTGTTACTCAGGAGACAAGACGTTGGGATGACAATAAAGCATATTCATATGCTATGCGTTCAAAAGAAGATGCTCAAGATTATAGATACTTCCCAGAACCAGACCTTGTACCAGTGGTTATTGATGATGAATGGCTTGCGGCAGTTAAGAGTAAAGAGCCAGAATTCAGAGATGCTAAGAAGAATAGATATATTAATGATTATAATCTTCCAGAGTATGATGCTGATATTATCACACTATATAAGAAACTTGCAGATATTTTTGAAAAGACAACAGATATTTGTAAACTCCCTAAAAAAGTTTCAAACTGGTTGATTGGCGAGACTATGAAATTACTCAAAGAGAAGGCTATGGAACCTGATGAAATTACATTCTCACCAGAAAATTTTGCCAAAGTCATCCTACTTGTGGAAAATGGGACAATTAATGGTGTGATTGCAAAGGACGTATTTAAGATAGTATTCGAGGAAAATATTGATCCGGATAAATATGTTGAAAAAAAAGGACTTAAGATGAACAACGATGAAGTCGGACTCAAAAAAATTGTAGAGGAAGTTATCGCAGCAAATCCACAGTCAGTAGAGGATTATCACAATGGAAAGGATAAGGCTATTGGTTTCTTGGTTGGTCAGACTATGAAGGCAGCCAAGGGCAAGGCAAATCCTGGAATTGTAAATAAAATACTTAAAGAATTATTGTAGTAAAGCTATTTTAGAAGTAAGACCATCAGCTTTTGATACCAAACTTAGGGATCAAGAATTGATGGTTTTTTCTAAATATGAAAATATTTGGAAAATATGTTGACTTACACTAGGGTTTAGCGTGTATACTATAGGAAATAAGATAAAATGTATTTAATATAAGGAGATTTTATGAGAGACGATATTAAAATTTTAATGGACAATATTTCCAAGGTTATTGTAGGAAAAGAAGATACAGTAAAAAATATTATTGCTGCGTTGCTTTGTGGTGGACATGTTCTTATTGAAGATGTTCCAGGAGTGGGTAAAACCAGACTTGTATCAGCACTTGCTACATCACTTGATGGAGAATTTAATAGAATTCAGTTAACGCCAGATATTATGCCCTCTGATATTACTGGATATAGTATACCAGATAGCGTGACTGGTGAATTAATATATCATCCAGGAGTTAGTATATGTAATTTTTTACTAGCAGATGAAATTAACCGTGCTTCCTCAAAGGCTCAATCGGCATTGCTAGAAATAATGGAAGAGCACCAGATTACTTTAGATGGAAGTACACATCAGTTACCTGAGGTGTTTATGGTACTTGCAACGCAGAATCATATTGAAACATATGGGACATATCATCTTCCAGAGGCGCAGATGGATAGATTTATTATGCGAGTAACTATGGGTTATCCAACACCTGAGGAAGAAAAAATCATTTTAGATATGGAACATATAAGGACCATGGATATTAAGAAGGTTTTGGATACTAGTGATATTGTGACTATGCAAAAGGAAGTAACGAAAGTGACAATGGCAGAGTCACTTAAGAACTATATAATTAAATTAGTAGCAGCTACTAGGACAGATTCAAATATAACTCTTGGTGTTAGTCCAAGAGGAAGTATTGGACTCTATAATGCTGCAAAGGCAAAGGCATTTATAGATGGACGAGATTATGTTACTCCAGATGATATAAAATATATGATTCATCCAGTTTTGGCCCATAGAATAATATTGTCGGCTAGTGGACGTGCTAATTTTGCAGATGAACATCAATTACTTGATCACATTGTGAATTCTATAGAGGTGCCACTTACAAATGAGATTTAAACTTAACTTTAAAAATATTTTTGGATATATTGGACTGATACTCTTCTTTACGTTTATAACGTTTTTTTTTGATGCAAATCTCGGAGTAGTTATATTATCTGTATTTGGTATAATTATTTTGCTTTCAATTCTTTCCACAGCCATTGGTATGCATTTTATTAAGATTGATATGCCAGTAAAGAAAATACAGGATAAGAGAGGCAGTAAAATAAGTGTGAAAATAGAAATATCTTCTAGGTTTCCTCTACCTTTCACATTTATAGAGATTTTTTTAAAGGAACAAGTGTATCTAGAAAATTTGGGGGAAAGCCATTTTGTTTGTATGGTAGATGCCTTTAATAAGTATGTGCATAATATTGATTATGTTACAAAAGTATTTGGAACGGACATAATAGCCATAGAAAAGATAATTTTTAGGGATTTTGCTGGAATTTTCTCATATGAAAAAAGAATAGTAAATAAAGAGATTGTATCATTAACACTGCCCAGGTATACGGAGATGGAATATGGTAGTGAAATTCTACAAATAAGCCAATACACCTCGGATTTTGATGATAGTGAGGAAAGTAATAATCAGATGAAATCTGCAACAGGCTTTTTAGGGTATGAGCACAGGGAATATCAACCTGGCGATTCCTTAAAGAGAATTAACTATAAACTTTCAGCAAAAAAAGGGAAACTTTTTGTTAGAGAATATGAGCCTGTTTCATACATAAGACAAGCTATTATTTTAGATAGTATTTCAAGTGAGAATAGGTATAAAAGAGAGTTATTGCTTGAAGGAATGCTTTCATATGCTGGATATATTATTAAAAATGGTGTTTGCGCAGAAGTTTATATTACTACGGAGGAGGGCATAAGGGTTATTACCCTTGCAAATGAGGCAAGTTTAGATCAACTAGTGGACGCTAGTGGAGAGGTAAAATTCTTTGATACTTCAAAAGATGCGCCAAAGATAAGTATAAAAAGGGCAGATAAAATAAGTTCCATTGTAATGTTTTCAAGTAGAGTTAAGGCATTTGGAAATATGGAAAAATCTTTGCCTCCTGTTCCCGTTAATTTTATTACTACAAGTAGTAACATAAATGGTAGCAATATATGGCATATTAATGCTACCCACGAAATTACAAAGGAGGCATAAAAGTGAAACGTTTAATAGACATTATCAAACAAGGAAATATCTTTTATGCTTTCGCTGTGCTGGCGACTACATTAGCACCTTATTATCCCAACGATTGGGTTATAGTGGCACTATCAGCAATTGGTATAATGTTTCTTTTTATGTTTTTGGATAGTTTCAAGGAGAAGACATCCAAGAGAATGTGTACGCTGGCATATTTTATTGCATTGGTATTTTTGATTGTTGCTTTAAATTTCAATATAGGTGGTTTTCATTTTTATGAATGGCTCCTTACAGGATATGATTACGATCCCGCATATTTACCATACATCTCCATATTTTATTTTATAGGATTACTCTTTATTGGAACTACAGTCTACTATTTTACAAAGTTTTATTTCAGGGGATATATTATGATTTTTATCCTTATGATACCGATTGCTTTGTATTTTAAAATGATTGAAACTGTAAAGATAGTCTATATTATTATGATAGTGGTGTCCTTGATTTATATATACATTTCAAAGATGTATTTAAGACATACAAAGGATGTAGAAATAAAGAAGAATTCTACATATTACAGATTTCTTTCCCTGATTTTTCTGATTGTTATTTTAGTAGCAATTATTACACCAAAAAATGAAAGCGCTAAATACAGAGACATAACAGATGAAGTAATTTCTCTTAGTCCATTTTCAGCAAGAAACCTTGGTGCTATCGGAATGCTAAAAGATTCATCGGCAGCAGGCAGCTATGCCTATTTGAACCAAAATAGAGTCATATATCGTGTGGATGCATTTGAACCATTATATCTGCGTAGGTCCTCTTATATGGAATATTCAAAGGGGCAGTGGACGAATGATGAAGTCGCTATTTTACCAAATTGGGAAAATAATAGGGAACATCTAGATATGCGAACATTTTACGAGACAATGACAGCACTGTATGAGCTTTGTCCTGAAATATTTAAAAAGTACGATATTGCTCTAGAAGACATTCCAAATGTTACAGAGGAAAGTATGGATGCGATTATTTATGCGAGTACCTTTAAATCAAACTTTTTCCTGCATACAGCTAGGACATTTAACGTTATAGATACTGATGAAATTAGCCTCAATTATATGACTGGGGGATTATATCAAAATAACGAAAATATAGAGCAAAAAAGTAGTGGCAGTATCCAGTATGGCGATAAGTCGTCGCTGGGACGCTCGGAACCATATGAAATAAAATATTACCAAGATATAGCAAGACAGAATCAACAAATTATTGATTTTGCTAGTCATTTTACTGCTAGAGAATATGTGGATTTTATTGAGGGTTTATCTTCGTGTGTATATGAAAATGAAGAACTTCTAGAATATAGAGAAAATGTAGATTATTTAAAATTTTCAATTAAGGAAGTGAAATATAATCTTGAATATGTAGGAAAAAATAAAAACTATTCAAATGAATTAAAAAAATTGGCATTGGAAATCACTTCGGACTATGACACGGAGTATGAAAAGGCAGTTGCTCTAGAAAGATATTTTTCGGAAAATGGTTATGAATATACACTTGATGATGAAAACTCTCAAAATTCAATAGAGTACTTTGTTTTTGAAAGTAAAGCTGGAGCTTGTGGAGAATATGCAACAGCTATGACCCTTATGGCACAGTCTATTGGTCTGTGTGCTAAATATACGGAGGGTTTTTATATGTCAAAGGAATATGAAAGAAATTCCTATTATATTACAGCGGGGGATTCTCATGCATATGTAGAGATGTATATCCCAGGATATGGATATACAGTATTTGAACCGACAGTTTCTGGCAGTGCTACAAACGAAGAAGGTATAATGTCTGGAACAATCAGTAGGTTTTCAGAGATATTTAGCATAGGTAACGGAAAAAGTATATATTTAATAACTGCAATGATATTAATAGTGGCAGTAATTTTAGTCCTTTATAAAAGTGTCGTATCTGGAAGATTAATGGATAAATATATGGTGATGAGATATAAAAACTCGCCAGAGAAATGTATTTATGTATATAAGCATATTTTGCGCATTTTAAAGGGCTATACTCCAATTAATAGTAAATCTATGACACCTAATGAAATACAAGTATTTGTAAGTGATAAATATGGTATAGATATTAAAGAACTTGTTTTAATTATAGAAAGACGAGGATATAAAGGTGAAGGAATAGATATATCTTCATCAGATATGAAAAATTATTCAAGACTATGTGTGGAGCTACGAAGAAAAATAAAAGCAAAGGATAAAGAAGAAAGGAAAATAAACAGAATAAAAAAGAAGAAAGATAAAAAAGAAAAGAGGAAATAATAAAACGCCAGTGCAATATGCACTGGCGTTTTATTTAATAGCCCACTGAAATCATATGTAAAACTAGTTATTCTCTTCTAGTTTTTTTTCAAAATCTTCAAAAATGAAGTCGAGTATAGGGGCTAATCCAATAAACTCGCATCCATAATACATTGAAGATTCTTGTTTCTCGGTTCTAACAATTTGAACTACAGTGTAGAGGCTAGATTCTTGATTGCCGAGATTAATCTTAGCATTGAAGTAATATCCAATAGGTAAGAGGGCTTCTGATTCAAATCCAATTCCATTCTTGGAAATGTTCACAACATGAATAGGTGCGTCAATGTTACCGATAAGAATATTATCCTGCTTAAAAAGGTTGGAAATATTCAAACTCATATCTACATCTAATCGTTTACTTCTTCTCTTGTCCAACATAAAAACATATCTCCTTAATATTTGGGGAATCATCCCAGTTTCTACTTCCAAAACACACTTTATTATACTAAACTTATACATAATAATCAAGAAATTTTTATAAATTACCTAATCTATGCTCAATATGTCCAAAACAACTAAGATAACTTATATAATCAGTGTTTAAGAGTTTAATTATTGTAATTTTTATTTGATTTTATATAATGTTTGAGTTATAATGAACGCGCATATGTATAATCGACATATTAGGATATATTGAACATGTCAGTGATACATATAGATTCTTTAGAACGTAGATAAAAAAGGATAGGTGGCAGACGATGGAAAAGTTAGATTTACTCTATGAAGGCAAAGCAAAAAAAGTATTTAAGACAGAGGATCCAGATGTATTAATAGTAGATTACAAGGATGATGCAACAGCTTTCAACGGCGAAAAGAAAGGTACTATTGTTGGAAAAGGTGCAATTAACAATAGAATGACCAATCATGTATTCAAACTTCTTGAAAAAGAAGGAGTTCCTACACATTTAATCGAAGAGTTAAGTGATAGAGAAACAGTTGTTAAGAAAGTAGAAATAGTTCCACTTGAAGTTATCATTAGAAACGTTGCAGCAGGTAGCTTTTCAAAGAAACTTGGAATCGAAGAAGGAAGAAAATTACTCGCTCCTACATTAGAGTTTAGTTACAAAGACGATGCTCTTGGAGATCCAATGATTAACGATTACTTTGCAATTGCCATTGGTGCTGCCACTCGTGAAGAAATAGATAAGATTACAGAATATGCATTTAAGGTAAATGAAGTATTAAAAGCATATTTCCTCGGTGCAGAAATGGAATTAATCGATTTTAAGATTGAGTTTGGTAGATATAAAGGTGAAATCATCCTTGCTGATGAAATTTCTCCAGATACATGTAGATTATGGGACGTTAATACTCATGAAAAACTCGACAAGGATCGTTTTAGAAGAGACCTTGGTAATGTTGAAGAAGCATACAATGAAGTGTTTAAGCGTTTAGGTTTATAATCAACGATACAATAAAAATCAACGGCGGCTTAAATTTAAGCCGCTTGTTTTTGCGAAGGCATAGAAATCGACGACAGAGGTAAAAATGAACAATTTTCATTAGAACCACCAAAGGAAGACATCCGTGGATCATATGACAAATAATATTTGGAGGAAAGTAAATGTACGATAAATATCAAAGCCCATTATCAGAAAGATACGCAAGTAAGGAGATGCAATATATTTTCTCACCGGATATGAAATTCCGTACTTGGAGAAAATTGTGGATTGCACTTGCAGAAACTGAGAAAGAACTTGGATTAAACATTACAGATGAACAAATTGAAGAATTAAAAGAGCATGCAGAGGATATCAATTACGAAGTAGCAATAGAAAGAGAAAAATTGGTTCGTCATGATGTTATGTCTCATGTATATGCGTATGGTGTTTTATGCCCTAAAGCTAAAGGTATTATTCATCTAGGAGCAACATCTTGCTATGTAGGAGATAATACAGACGTTATAGTTATGACAGAGGCTTTAAAGCTTGTTCGCAAAAAACTTATTAATGTTATTGCGGAACTTGCAAAATTTGCAGATGAACAGAAGTCACAGCCAACACTTGCATTTACACATTTTCAGCCGGCTCAGCCTACAACTGTAGGAAAGAGAGCTACATTGTGGATGATGGAATTGAAATTAGATCTTGATGACTTAGATTATATTATTGATAATATGATGCTCTTAGGTTCTAAAGGAACTACAGGTACACAGGCTAGTTTCTTAGAATTGTTTGAAGGTGATCAGGAGAAAGTTCGAAGAATTGATCCTATGATTGCAGAAAAAATGGGATTCAAGGAGTGTTTCCCTGTATCAGGTCAGACATACTCCAGAAAACTTGACACTAGAGTTGCTAATGTTTTAGCAGGTATTGCAGCTAGTGCTCATAAGTTCTCAAATGATATAAGACTTTTACAACATCTTAAAGAAGTAGAAGAACCATTTGAAAAAAATCAGATTGGCTCATCAGCAATGGCATATAAGAGAAATCCTATGCGTAGTGAAAGAATAGCATCTCTTTCAAGATATGTAATGGTTGATGCACTTAATCCAGCAATTACATCAGCTACACAGTGGTTTGAAAGAACTCTTGATGATTCGGCAAACAAGAGACTTAGTATACCAGAAGCGTTCCTTGCTATTGATGGTATTTTAGATTTATATCTTAATGTAGTAGATGGACTTGTTGTATATCCAAAGGTTATTGAGAAGAGACTTATGTCAGAACTTCCATTTATGGCTACTGAGAATATTATGATGGATGCAGTAAAAGCAGGTGGAGATAGACAAGAACTTCACGAAAAAATCAGACTTTTATCAATGCAGGCAGGTAAGAATGTTAAAGAAGAGGGGGGAGATAACAACCTTCTTGAACTTATTGCTGAGGATCCTTCGTTTAATATGACATTAGAAGAATTAAAATCATGTATGGACCCAACAAAATATGTTGGTCGTTCAGTAATACAGGTAGAGGAATTCTTGACAGATGTAATTGCACCAATTCTTGAAGAAAATAAGGATATTATCGGTATGAAAGCAGAAATTAACGTTTAATCAAATAACGAACCTTTAAAATTAGATATATAAGTAAAAAAAGACTCTAAGTGATTTCCCTACAATCATAGTCCATGGAAAACTTAGAGTCTTTTGTTTTCGATTTAAAGATGGCCATGTATGTCCATTATGGCACATATACCTCGAAAAGAATAGTGGTTGTGTCCAAATGTTGCTAGTCCAAATTCTTCAAATGTGATACCTAAGAAGTCCACGTAATGTCGTACATAATATTGCGGTAGAAGCCGAGCTCTTTGCTTGAATAGCCTGGAAAGATCAATGGAGGGAAAATTATATTTTATGGCAAAGGCCCATAAGACGAGAATAGAAAGAGTATAAGCTTCATAATCCTTAATGCTGTCAACTGGGATAGACTTCACAAGGGAGAAGAGCTTATAAGCATCATCATATGTGAGAGGCGCATGAGTTATTATGCCTTGCGCCTCTGTATTATTTAGGAAATAGTGTTCTAAAATAGACTCAGACTCGGACAAAGTCATATTGTCAAAAAACATATTATACATTATTAACCGCCTCCTCCTAAGTTTTACGAACTATATATATCCCATTATAGCAAAAATCCCCTATTTTACAAGGAAAAAACAATTTGCTAAATAGAATTAAATGTTATATAATAAACCTGATATGTAAATTTTTATGCCCAAAGGGCCATAATAAAATGCAAAGGATGGAAAACAATGAGCGACAATTCAGAACAAAACTACACACTTCTTGAAACATGGAGAGGATATGCATATGGTGCTCAAAAGAGCCAAGCAGAATATGACAAGTTCTGGAATGCATATTTTGTACTTGAGAGAGGAATCTACGAACAGATTTTAGCTACCCCAGATGAGGTGGTTACAGGCACAGTTAAAGAACTTGCCGAAAAGTATGGCGTTGACCTCTATATCATGGTTGGTTTCTTAGATGGTATTAATGATAGTCTTAAGGAGTCAAATCCCATCGAAGAAATGACAGAAGATACAGTAGTTAATCTTGGATATGACATAGAATTGCTATACAAAAATATGGTAGAAGCAAAAGCGGAATGGTTATATACTCTTGAAGCATGGAATACTTTGATTCCAGATGAAGAAAAGAGAAAAGCTTTATATAAAGAACAAAAATCTTCGCACACAGTAGTTAAAGATAAAAAAATCGGAAGAAATGACCCATGCCCATGCGGAAGCGGTAAGAAATACAAATTCTGCTGTGGCAGATAATGAAACTATACGGGCCTTTGTACTGAGTACGAAGGCTTGCTTTAACTTCAAGTATATTTGAAAACTGGTGAATGATATGAGTAAGAAATTGTTGTTTGTTTATAATGCAAAATCAGGTAAAGCGCGAATAAAAACATATCTTGCACAGATAATAGATATTTTTATCAATGCAGGATATAGGGTGGAAACATACCAGACTCAGTGCCCAATGGACGCAGGAAAAAAAATAGAGGCTGACGGTCATGAATTTAACCTTATTGTCTGCAGTGGCGGTGACGGAACACTGAACGAGGTAGTATCTGGTGTAATGAAGTTGGAGAATTCTCCTACTATTGGATATATTCCCTCTGGTTCGACAAATGATTTTGGTAAAACTATAGGTTTATACAAGAATATGTTAAAATCTGCAAATATAGCCGTTAACGGTACTCCCATGGATATAGACATTGGACAATTTGGGGCAGATCGTAATTTTGTATATATAGCAGCTTTTGGAATTTTTACAGATGTGTCATACCAGACATCTCAAAACATGAAAAATGTTCTTGGACATCAGGCATACATAATTGAAGGGATTAAAAGTTTATCCACTGTTAGAGCCTATAAGATGAAAGTGGAATATGAGGGTGGAACGTTTGAAGATGAATTTATCTATGGAATGATATCAAACTCAGAGTCCGCTGGTGGTTTTAAAGGTATTACTGGTAAAGACGTTATACTAAATGATGGCATTTACGAAGGAACGTTTATTCGTAAACCAAAGTCACCATTTGAATTGAGTTCGATTGTAAATAGTTTGCTTGCAGGTAAAAATAAGAGCGATGCTATTTATAATTTCAAAACATCAAAATGCCGAATTATGAGTGAAGAGCCAGTTTCATGGGTATTAGATGGAGAATTTGGCGGAATGAAGGAAGATGTTGAGATAACTAACCTTAAATCAGTCGTAAAGATTATGACTAATGGAAATGCCAAATAAAAATGAACAAATTTGATGTATAATGCAGAGGTTTTGATGAGAAATATGTATATAGCTGTGCATATTTTGCATTGTACAAGATAAAGCAGAGAGGATATTTCAATGGAAAAAGACAAGTTTTTAGAACTACTTAACAACCTTGTTGAATTAGGAACAAGTAAAAAGGGTGTTTTGGAGATGACAGATATTGATAATGCACTTAAAGGCACCGAACTTAGTGCTGAAGACAAAGAGAAGATATATCAATACCTTGAAGAAAAAAAGATAGATGTTCTTACTGTTTTAGATGAAAATTTTGTGGCAGACGATGATCTTGTACTGGAGCCTACAGAAGATGATTTTGAGACAGAAGAAGAAAATATAGATTTAGATGCTATTGATCTATTGGAAGGCATTGGAACTGAGGATCCAGTAAGAATGTATCTAAAGGAGATTGGTACTGTTCCACTTTTGTCAGCGGAAGAAGAACTCAGACTTTCAAAAAAGAAGTCAGAGGGAGATGCCAATGCAAAAGAAAGGCTTATTGAGGCAAACCTCCGTCTTGTTGTTAGTATTGCTAAAAGATATACAGGCCGTGGGATGAGCTTCCTTGATTTAGTTCAAGAGGGTAACCTTGGTTTAATTAAAGGTGTTGAAAAGTTTGATTATGAAAAAGGCTTTAAACTAAGTACATATGCTACTTGGTGGATTAGACAATCAGTTACTAGAGCATTAGCTGATCAAGCTAGAACGATTCGTGTGCCAGTTCATATGGTTGAAACTATCAATAGAATGTCTAAGATGCAAAGAAAGCTCACTCTTGAACTTGGATATGAGCCATCAACTGCAGAACTTGCAACTGCATTAGATATGACAGAAGAAAAGGTTTTAGAGATTATGCAGATTGCTAGAGAACCTGCTTCGCTTGAAACACCTATTGGTGAGGAAGATGATTCAAATTTAGGCGATTTTGTAGCTGATAATAATACAGTTACTCCTGAACAAAATATTGAGTCGGTAATGTTAAGAGAACACATTGACATTCTTCTTGAAGATTTAAAAGATAGAGAAAAACAGGTTATAGTTTTAAGATTTGGTCTTGAGGATGGACACCCAAGAACGTTAGAGGAAGTTGGCAAGGTATTCAATGTTACACGTGAACGTATAAGGCAGATTGAAGCTAAGGCTCTTAGAAAACTTAGAAATCCAGTTAGAAGCAAAAAAATTAAGGACTTCCTGATGTAAATCAGGGAGTTTTTCCTTTTTTATGCAATTGGACCTGATAAAACTAAATCTTATATAATAAATTAATGTAAGAAAAAATCTGGAATAATACGTCTATGAGTAGTAAAATATAAACAATACTAATGTTTGAAAGGTGAATTTATATGAATGAAAGAATTCTTGCATTGCGACAAAAAATGACAGAAAAAAATATTGATTTATATATTGTTCCAACGAATGATTATCACTCATCAGAATATATAGGAGATTTTTTTAAGAGTAGAGAATATATTTGCGGATTTACTGGGTCGGCGGGCACAGCAGTTATTACTATGACAGAGGCAGGACTTTGGACGGATGGCAGATACTTTATACAAGCTCAGAGAGAATTATTTGACGATTTTACTTTATATAAACAGGGTTGCGATGGTGTGCCATCTATTCCAGAATATATTAAAAGTTTTGTAGAGAGTAAAAAGGATAGTAATAAGGTGGTTACAATTGGTTTTGATGGAAAATGTATAGATTGTGGTTATATAAAGATGCTTAACAATCAATTGAAGCCATATGAAGTGATATTTAATGGTAAAATTGATATAGTAGGGATGATATGGACTGACAGGCCAACGATTGACTTTAGAGATGTTTATGAGTTAGATGTCAAATATACAGGGGAGACTAGAAGGAGTAAATTAGACAAGATTAGAAAAACACTTTTAGATAGTGAAAGCGATTGCTTAATACTTACGTCTTTGGATGATATTGCATGGCTTATGAACCTTCGTGGGGATGACGTTAAATGTAATCCAGTATTTATGTCATATGTTATTCTTAAAAAAGATGTAACATACCTTTACGCAAATAAAAAATCCTTTAATGGAGACTTGATTAATAAATTAAAAGAAGATAATGTGATAGTTAGAGATTACGAGATATTTTACCAAGATTTACAATTGATAGAATCTACAGAAAGGATTTTATTGGATGTTAATCTGATAAACTACGAAATTTCTCATTTTTTAAGTGGACATCAGTGTGTTGATTCTATAAATCCAACACTGCTGCTAAAGGCTATTAAGAATGAAATAGAGATTGAAAATGAAAAGAAAGCACACATTAAAGATGGTGTTGCATTGACAAAATTCATTTATTATATAAAAAATAATATTGGAAGAGAATTTATTACAGAGTGTAGTGCGGTAAAATACCTTGAGGATTTGAGAAAAAATGGAGAAGGTTATATAGGGCCAAGCTTTGAATCTATTGTTGCCTATAAAGAAAATGCAGCGATGTGTCATTACAGCCCAAGTGTTGAGGAAGATAGGCAGATAAAACCGGAAGGATTTTTATTGTTTGACACAGGTGGTCATTATTTTGAAGGAACAACAGATGTTACCAGAACTATAACGCTAGGAAAAATCTCTGATGAGGAAAAATTGCATTACACGTTGGTTCTTATGGGCAATTTAAAACTAATGGATGCAAAATTTATATATGGCGTAAAAGGCCAAAACCTTGATTATATAGCAAGAGAAGCGTTGTGGAGATATGGGCTTGACTATAACCACGGAACGGGACACGGAGTTGGATATATGCTTAATGTCCATGAAGGCCCTAATAATATTAGATGGAGAATTACAAATTCTAAATGTCCTGACAACGAAATACTTAGGGAAGGAATGATTACCAGTGATGAACCAGGGCTATATCTTGAAGGAAGATATGGAATAAGATTAGAGAACCTCCTTGTTTGTAAAAAAGATATAGAAAATGAGTATGGTCAATTTATGAAGTTTGAAGTATTGACATTAGCACCTTTTGATTTGGAAGCTGTCGACGTAAATGTAATGGATGGTCATAGCCGAGAGTTGCTTAATGAGTATCATGAGCTGGTTTATAATAAAATTGCTATGCATTTAAATGATGAAGAACGTGCATGGCTGAAGGAAGCAACACGTAGAATATGATAATGAGCGCGTTTGCATTTACATTGTCTAGGAATTTATTGAAAATTTGGATGTAAGATTTGATTATATGTGATATTATAGATAAGGAATGTAATTTGAAAAGTGAATATATTAAAAAATATATAGAAGTAGATGCTATAGAAATAAATATATAAAAGTAAATACAAAAAATTAAAGTATAGTGAGGATAGATATGTCAGACAACGAAAAATATGGCTGTGATAATGGTCTGGATCAAAGTGGTAAAGATGAAGTAGAAACCGATTGTGAAATGGAGATAGTCGAGTACAGCTATGAAACCATTGAATCTATAGATTTTGCTGATGAAAATGTAGCAAAAGTAGACGATGAAGCTGAGAAACCTAAGAAAAAGCTTATATATAGAATTTTATTAGAGGTATGGAGCTATGTTAAGATGTTAGTAGTAGCATTTCTTCTAGCATTTTTTATCAATCAAGTTATATTGATTAATGCGACAGTGCCAACATCCTCTATGGAAAATACAATTATGGCGAAGAGTAGGATGATTGGACTCAGATTATCATATTGGTTATCAGAACCGCAACGTGGAGATGTTGTTGTGTTTAAATATCCACTAGATGAGAAAGAAAATTATGTAAAACGATTGATTGGATTGCCAGGTGAACGAGTGGAAATTCAAGATGGGCAAATATATATATACAAAGATGGATTAATCGTAGAAGGACCCCTTGAAGAGACTTACTTAAAAGAAAAATGGGTCAAAAACGGTGGAACGAGTGGCGACAAGAAGTATGTATTTAATGTTCCAGAAGATAGTTATTTAATGTTAGGTGATAATAGAAACTGGTCAGCAGATGCTAGAGAATGGGTTTCGATTGTGGAAGCACAACCTGAAAAATATCCTGACTCAGATATTATATATGTAAAGGATGATAAGATATTAGGAAAGGTATTCTTTACATACTGGGGACCAGATGGCATATCATTCGATTGGATAGATAATAGCGCAGAATACAAATAAAATAGAAATCCTCGAATATTTATAGGTATTCGGGGATTTTTATGTAAATACGTATCACAGAGGTAAAACTATGTCCAGAAAAGACAATATAGTCAAATTACAGATAAATCCTACTGGTGATATTCCCAGTAATCCACCTGTTCTTCATGTACAAATCCATGGTGTGAATACATAGCATGAGCAGCCTTGTTAGCACCATTGACCTGTAGAAGTATCTTATGGCAACCACTGTCAATAAGTCGCTTTAACACAAGAATCAATGTTTCTGTACCGTATCCACGACCCCTGTGACTTGCTTCAATTTCAAATTCATATATAGTGGCAACACCGCGGTTATGTTCAACTTTACAACCGCCGATAGGTGTGCCATTAAGTGAAGATTCAAATATCTCGGTGTTAGATTCGGTTTCATAACTTATAGTCAATGTCCCTAGTGGGATAGGTGTTATGTTCATGTTGTATCTCATAAGGTACTCAGAGTGAGAAAAAGATGTATGTGGGCAAGAGTTGAGAAAAGAAACTCCTGCTTCGCAGCCGGGTTCGTTTACAAGAAATATCTTTTTGATGCCGTAATTTCTAAGATTGTTCATAGATGAGGATAAAAGACGCTGCAAATATCCATTGCCTCTATATGTTGGAAGTGTGTTTCCGTATATTTCACAGCTAGTTTCATCCGGAATAAAAACAGATAAAAAACTAATCAAGACATTACCATTGTATAACATGTAGAAGCATGGAAAAAGGGAGATAGAATTCATCTCAGGCTCAAGAAATGAAATGCCACGAGTATTATCATTTGTTGAACAAATCTGGATAAGAGACTTTGCATCATGGTACTGATTTGAAGTTAAAGTATTAGTAATTATGACGTTCATTTTCCACAACTCCTTTGTTACGCATTTATTATTTTGTAGGTTATATCTCAATATTGTAACAAATATTTACCTTAAAATAAAGGGTTAATTAGATTTACGCTATCATAAATAACATAGAATGTTGACATTTAAAACATAATTAATGTGGTATAATTATCAATATTGATTTTAGGAGGATATTATGGATAGCAAATTAAAGAAAAGAAATGAAATAGAAGAAAAAGATAAATGGGCGCTTGAGGATATTTATGAAACGGAGGGGGAATTTGATAGGGACTGTATAACGCTAGAAGAGAAGATAAAGGAGATGGAGAAACTTCCAGGGACTATTGGAGAGTCAGCTACAAATTTACTTTGTACATTAAAACTAGCTGAGGATATTAATAGAATTTGTGAGAAGCTTGTATGTTATTCAAACATGAGATTTCATGAGGATACCAGCGTGGGTAAATACCAAGGAATGATGGGAAAAGCACAAGCAATTTGCACTAAGGCAGAAAGTGCTACTTCATTTATAAATCCTGAGATATTAATGTGCAGTGAAGAGAAAATCCAGCAATTTATAGATGAAAATGAGGATGATTTAGGGATTTATAGGAAATATTTTTCAAGAATATTCAGGGATAAAAAAAATACTCTAAGTCAAAAGGAAGAAGCAATTATTGCTAAAATGGGAGAGATTACGGATACTGCAAGCGAAGTCTATAATATATTCTCATATGCAGATTTGAAATATGGAAATGTAAATAATGACAATGGGGATGAAATTGAACTAACAGCAGGAAGGTATGTTTCGCTTATGTCATCTAAAAACCGGGAAGTACGAAAAGAAGCCTTTTTTGCCATGTATGGAACTATAGAAAAATATATTAATACGATATCTACACTTTTTGTTGCAAACGCTAAGAGAACTAAAGTTTATGCCAACATAAGAAATTATGGAAATTCCCTTGAAATGTCACTGAAACCTAAGGGAATTGAATGTTTTGTATATGACAATCTTATAGCTACTATTAATGAACATTTGGATACAATGCACAGATATGTGGCTCTTAGAAAAAAAGCACTTGGTGTAGATGAACTCCATATGTATGACATATATGTTCCTATTGTAGAAGGAAGCGATGACAAGATTTCTTTTGAAGAGGCAAAATCAATGGTCTTTGAGGGACTAAAACCTATGGGAGAGGATTATCTAGCCATTTTAATGGAGGGATTTGAAAATAGATGGATTGATATTTATGAGAATGAGGGAAAAAGGAGCGGTGCCTATTCATGGGGACCTAGAGGAACTCATCCATACGTACTGCTAAATTATCAAGGAAGGCTTGATGATGTATTTACATTGGCACATGAAATGGGTCATGCACTTCACTCATATTATTCAGATAATACACAACCTTATGTATATTCGCACTATGAAATATTTGTAGCAGAAGTGGCATCAACATGTAATGAATCGTTACTAATTCATTCAATGCTAAAGAATTGTAAAGATAAGAAGAAAAGGGCATATTTAATCAATCATTTCTTAGAAAGTTTTAAAGGAACAATATTTAGGCAGGTAATGTTTGCTGAATTTGAGAAGATTACACATAAGATGGTGGACGAAGGAGAAACCCCTACAAGTGACGAATTAAATGAAATATATCTTGGATTAAATAAAAAGTATTTTGGCGAGGAAATGGTAAATGACGAGGAAATAAAATTAGAGTGGGCTAGAATTCCACATTTTTATACTCCGTTTTATGTTTATCAGTATGCAACAGGTTTTGCAGGTGCTATTGCGTTATCAAGGAAAATTATAAGGGAAGGGGAGAACGCAGTAAGAGATTATATGAAATTTCTAACAGGTGGTTCATCTCTTGACCCTATAGAATTGTTAAAGCTTGCTGGAGTGGATTTGAGTACTGCAGCACCAATAGAAGAGGCACTGCAGCTTTTTGAAGAATTATTAGATGAAATGGAAGAAATAATTACAGAATAATTTATTATTGCAAAGAAGTTATATTTCCTGAAGTAATTATATTTTATACAGCGTTTACGTGTTATGAACTTGTGTCAGACAGTTGATTAATCCAAAATCCTGTACGAACCAAAATGAATCCGATTGTACATTTTATAAGTTCCGTAGCTTGTACAAAGAAATATACAAATACTATAGGTAGATCTGTAAAAACAACTAAAACAAAACAAAGAGGTATGCTCACGACCCATACAAAAACCGAGTCAAATAAGAAAGTAATGAGCGTTTTTCCTCCTGAACGCACGGTGAAATATACAGCATTCATAAGTGCATTAGATGGGAAAAATATGGAAGCAACTATAAGAAACAAAGTTGCTAAATGTCTTATTTCATCAGTTGTATTATATATGAGCGGATAAAATGGTGAAAAACAAATCATAATTGCACCAACAACAGCGCAGGAAATGGTAGAAGTAAAAATCAGCTTATAGGCGGTATCTTTTACCTTGTCCAGCTTGCCAGCTCCTAACATCTGACCGAGGATGATAGCAGTAGTATTTCCTAGAGCAATAAAAACAATATTGAAAAGATTACTTAGTGTTGAAGAAATGTTAAAAGCAGCGACAACATCAAGACCTCGTCTTGAGTAGCCACTCATAATAACAGCCATACCTCCAGCCCATAATATTTCATTGAACATTAAAGGAGAGCCTGTTATAAGAATTTTTCCTGTAAGTTTTTTGCTTATATGGAAATTAGTATACAAACCATGGATGAAATTTCTGTGCTTTTTTGCTCTGTGTGTCCAAATTACAACAACGGCAAGTTCTACAAATCTTGAAATAACAGTGGCAATGGCAGCGCCTTCTACACCAAGGGCTGGTGCACCAAATTTTCCGAAAATTAAAATGTAATTAAGAATAAGATTCACTAATACGGCAATAATTCCACTAATCATTGGTAGAACAGCCTCACCACGCTCACGTAGGGCGCTTGAATAGGTTTGCACCAAGGCGAACGGTATCATTTCTATCATCATGATTTTTAGGTAGCGTTGTCCATATTGGAGTGTAACTAAAGCAACCTCTCCAGAGTCGTGAATAAATAGTGAAATCAGGGCCTTTCCCGAAAAAATAAAGAGTACCACACAAAGAATAGAGACCAATATGCTAGAAAGTACTTTGAATCTCATAGTTTGACGGAAACCCTCATCGTCATTAGAACCGAAGAACTGTGCACCAAAAATGCCGGCTCCGGAAACAAGGCCGAAAATGGCGATGTTGTAAACATTCATTATTTGATTGACAATGGAAACTCCAGACATAGCCTCAGTAACAGTTTGGCCAATCATAATATTATCAAGGAGACTTACAAAGTTTGTAATACCATTTTGGATCATTATAGGCAAGGCTATTAATACTAAAGATTTGTAGAACTTTTTGTCACCTATAATTTTATTTTTTAAAGTAGAGTTTTTTAAAGTCTTATTTTTGAACATTTGTACCTCGCTTGGAACTAGTTAATTTGAATTTTACAATGATAGCACATACGGACAATGATAACAATGTTTTTTTATATAAAATATCAAGATATTTTATATTGTAAGTTTTATATATTTCTTGTAAAATAAATGTGTTTAAGCGACAAATTTGTTAGGCAAATACAAAAGAAGAATTTGATAATGAATTTAAGAGATAAAAAGCAGAGAAATAAACAAAAAAAAGAGAAGTGTGAGGAAATAAAAATGTACAAAAATTATATTTTTGATTTATATGGAACTTTAGTGGATATTCATACCAATGAAGGTAAATCATATCTATGGAAGAAGATGCAAATTTGGTATGGTATGCATGGAGCTAGATACGAAAAGCCATTAGAAATAAAAAAGGCATTTTACTCTTTAATAAAGGAACACGAAGAGAAGATGGGTTATGAAGATGCTGAAATACAGATAGAGTATGTATTTCAGGAGATGTTTAAGTCTAAGGGGATTGATGTATCCATAGGAATTGCTATAGAAACAGGTAAGATGTTTAGAATGTTATCTTTAGAATATATTAGACTTTATGATGGTGTAGAGGAACTCCTTGATAGACTTAATAAGAATGGAAAGAAGATTTATCTTTTATCAAATGCCCAGAGAATTTTTACTGAGCCAGAGATGAGATCTCTTGGAATATATGATAAGTTTGATGGCATAATCTATTCATCAGATGCAGGAGTAAAGAAACCATCTGGAAAATTTTATGATATATTATTTAAAAAGTATAATTTGAAAAAAGATGAATCAATTATGGTAGGAAATGACCATATTTGCGATGCGGGTGGGTCTAGCAATTATAATATTCATAGCTTATATTGGTGGACAAACATTTCCCCGGAACATCCAGGTGCAAAGAACTTGCCACCAATGTGTAAAGAAATTTTTGATATTTCAGAAGCTTTTTAATTATTATCCTCTTAAGTAGGGTAATAATATGGATATTTGAAATTAAGTATGATAAGATAAATATTGTCGAAATTAGTTAGAAATTGCTTAATAATTTTGGATAATAACAAAAATAATATAAATGGAGAGATGATATGTCATACGATAACAGACGAGGCAGTAAATCTGCACGAAAAAGAAGAAAGAAAAGAAGAATAAGATTTACATTAGACAGTTTAACTAGAATAGGTTTATTGATTCTTGGTGTATTGATTATTGTACTTGGAATCGTATTACTAACTAAATGTGGTTCAGATAAAGAAGATAAAAAGACTACTACAACCACTGAAGCTACAACTACAACACCAAGTGGCGAGATTGAGCCAAGCTCTGGAGACGGAGATGAAGAGTCGACAACTCCTAATGAAGACGAAACACCAGTTGATCCTGCATCAGTGTATGGTGATAATATTACAAATGATGGCAAGATTATCGTGTGTGTAGACGCAGGCCATGGTGGAGAAGACGGTGGATGTGTTGGAGATAATGATAGATTAGAAAAAGATGATTCACTTAGACTAGCGAAGGCAGTACAATCAGCACTTGAAAATTTAGGAGTAGAAGTGATAATGACTAGAACCGGAGATACAAATCCATCTAAGTTTGAACGACCAGCAATGGCAAACGAAGCAAAGGCGGATGTATTTATTTCGATTCATAGAAACAGCTATCAGGCGGAAGCATCAGTACAAGGTGTAGAAGCATGGATAAGTAGCCAAAATCCAACTAATTCATACAATTTATCAACAGCGATCATGTCTGCACTAGATGAAGCAGGCATTTCTAGAAATCGTGGTGTTAGAACGGGCACTCCAGATAATGCCTCGGAAGATTATGCAATTAACTCACAAAGTTTAATGCCAAGTCTTATTTTAGAGATAGGATTTATTACAAATACAACAGATAATAATTTATATGATACAAAACAGCAAGAATATGCCAATGCTATTGCAAAAGCTATTTTTGATTGGGTATCTAATCAATAGATTTTAGATAAGGCTAGATATACCACTGGATATAAAAACCTTCTTGCATATTATTAAGGAAATAGATAAAATAGATTTGCCTTGGAGGTAACTACAATGACAAAAAAAGAAAATTCAAGAAATAGTATGGGAAATAAGAGAAGAGGAAAATCAGTAATAACATTTTTAGGACTGACTCTTTTCATATGTGGTGCAGTGTTTGTGGCATATACAATAATTCAACATAGAAATGATAAGATAGAGAATAATGAAAAACAGGGTGATGGCACTTCACAAAATGGTGAATATCAAAGTGAGAGTGATAGCTCTAACAACCTCCAGATTGAAGATCCAACAAGTGGAGAAAGCCAAGGAGGAGTGACATCTGATAATAGGGTTAACGTAAAGGATTATGTAGTAACTGACGAAATAAAAAATCTGAATCGAGATATTAGAGGTTGTGGATACGATAGAGGTACTGCAAAAGATGAGTTTAATCGTCCTATCATTATTGAAAACCTTCAGTCAAATTATGGAGATAAGTATAATGCACTATTCATTGAGACTGAAGCACACAAGAATATTTATCTAACATTCACAATGGGATATGAATATTACAATGGAGATGTGCCTAATACAGAGGTAGTATTAAAAACTCTTCGCGAAAAAGGCGTTAAGGCTGTATTTTTTGTAGATGGTGGATATGTTAGGAATAATCCTGAGATGTGCAAGAAAATTGTGGAGGAAGGTCATTTGATAGGCTGTCATGGATATGATCATCCGTCAGAAGGTGTAGCATCTTATCCTATTGATATGCAAATTGATGATGCCACAAAGATTTACAATGCTATTTATGAGGTAACAGGTGTTGAGCCTTATTTATATCGATTTGGTTCAGGTATTTGGAGCGAACAAGCGCTTGCACTTTTAGATTCCATGGGATTTAAAAATGTATTTTATTCATTTACGTATTACGACTTCGATACGGAAAATCAACCAAGTGAGGATAGTTCTTTAGAGTTATGGCTGAAATACCTCCATAACGGTGAGATAATGTATTTACATACTGTCTCAAATACATCAACTAGGATTCTTGGAAATTTTATAGACGAGGCAAGAAATAGAGGCTATGAATTTGCTCAAATTCAATAGAATGAAGAACAAAGCGATGTAAAGGAAAATATATGAAGAAACTTATAAAAACTAATAAAAAACACACAATTGCAAGATTTAAGGAAGCATCTCAAAGCAGACTTATGCTAGGGGAGCCAAGGATGGTAGGATTCTTTATGGGTTCGTATGTTCAACTTCAATATCTATTTGGAGAGAAAGCCTTTTATATATGGGATTTTCTGATACATATAGAAGCAGTAGGATACTTCAAAAAGACAAGTGAGGGTACGGAACTTAGATATCATATACGTAGAGGATATTGGAATCCCATTATGATACTTGCATGGTATATGGTGCCATTTATACCATTTTTCTTTACTATAGCTGCAAATAGTTTATGGGATAAATTCTCTCCACTTTTACGTTTTGGATTACCAGCGATACCCATTGGGTTAAGGATAATTGTTACATTTATATGTTCACATTTTACTAAAAAATCCAAGGAAGCAATAAAATGTCTGGAAGAGGAAATTAACTACGAAGTAGAACGAATAAACAAATATCCTGATTTTGATGTGAAGGAAAAAGTGCCTGATAACGTATAATTTTGTGTTGACAAGCATTTTTTTCTATGATATACTTTGTCAGGTGTTCAGCAGGAATGCTAATGCGCGAGTGGCTCAGCGGTGGAGCACCTCCTTGCCAAGGAGGGGGTCGCGGGTTCGATCCCCGTCTCGCGCTTATTTTTTGCCCAAAAATACAGAAAAATTTCCATAGGCAAACGATTATTACTTTAATGTTGTGATAATTTATCATAGATGGTATAATAACCAAGATTATGCGAAGAATTAATTTTTGCAGATATCTTCAAAAGAGATAAATAGAATATCAAAAAGATAAAGTTTGTTGGCAGAAAAGATGGAGAGAAAGTTGATGAGCAAGTTAAGGATACAGAAGAGTAAAAAATATCAAGCTTCTGTAATTATGTTCGTAGTTTTGGCTGTAATTACCGGTGTATATATAAGTGTTCTAATGTTAGTAGATATGGATTCGAAGACAAAGCTCACTTATGAACATTCATACTCGGCTGAAGATATTGAGTTATTAAGTATTATACCTAAAGATGAACCAGATAAGGCGAACAACAACTCATATAGTAGAATTGTGATTAACGCCGATAATATAAAAGAAGACAAGTTGTATGTTATATATGAAACAAGCGAAGAGTTCTGGACTGATGATAGCGGCAGGATAGGGTGTCAATATGACATATGCATTTACAATAATGCAAAGTATAAAGTGTCAAATTGGACATTGGTACTTACAGTATCAGATGAAAGCAAAATAGATAGTTTTTGGAATGGTGAATACAGTATAGAAAAAAATAAAGTTACTGTGACACCAGTTGAATATAATTCGTATATTAATTCAAAGGCGTCTATTCCTATCGGATGTATAATGTATACCAATGGTGAAATTGGTATAGAGGGCTACAAAATTGTAGCTACAGAAGTTAGAGAGTTTCAAAATACTGATGGATATACATATGCAATTATAATTGCCTGCGTGTTGTTAATATGCGTACTTATTTGTTTTATCATGCTGATGCATCTTAAGAGAACCAATGATATCGCGAAAGAAAATGCCGAGATTATTAATGAATCGTTATATACATTTGCAAATATTATTGATGCCAAGGATACTTATACGAGAGGTCATTCTATTAGAGTTGCTCTTTATTCTAAAGAAATAGCACGAAGAATGAAAAAATCAGCAGATGAGCAGGAGAGAATATATAGAATTGCTCTGCTTCATGATATAGGAAAAGTTGGCGTAACAGATGATATTTTGAAAAAAGCAGGAAGACTGAATGATAATGAAATAGAAATTATAAAGAAACATGCAGAGATTGGTGGACATATTCTAGAAAAGTTTGGAAGTATTGACGGTCTTGCAGACGGGGCAGGTTACCATCATGAAAGAATTGATGGAAAAGGCTATCCAGAGGGATTAAAGGATAAGGAAATTCCAGAGGTTGCTAGAATTATCTGTATTGCTGATTCTTATGATGCTATGAGTAGTAGTAGATGCTATCGTAAGGGGCTAGGAGAAGAATATATTGTTAGCGAATTAAAAGCTTGTGCAGGCTCACAGTTTGATGCAGAGATAGTTCCGTTTATGTTGGAAATGATTGCAGAGGGTTTTGCACCTATAAAAGATAATGGTGATGAACCTAAAAAACGCAGAGAGAAATCACATAAAAAACCGTATAAAATATCGGAAAATCATAGTTGGATTTGGCGAATTTTGTAATAAAAGGAGAAAGATATGTTTGATTTTTTTGTAAATGGAGATGGAGGACTTACAACAGCTGGATATGTATGTGCTGGAATAGCAATAGGTATATTCTTGATTTTAGGTGTTGGATTAGCAAAAGGAAAGGTTAAGTCCAAGAAGATGACAGCTAAACAGCTTACTACATGCGCTGCCTGTCTAGCACTTGCCTTTGTAACATCTTATGTAAAGTTATGGGAGATGCCGTTTGGAGGTACGATAACACTGTGTAGTATGTTATTTATTGTACTTTGTAGCTATTGGTATGGACTTGGGACAGGGCTTTGCGTAGGTTTTGTCTATGGAATATTACAATTTATCCAGGAACCATATATTCTTACATTTTTCCAAGTATGTTGCGATTATCTATTCGCATTTATGGCATTAGGCATAGCAGGTGCATTTAGAAAGGTGAAAAATGGACTTTTGTGGGGATATATTGTAGCAATTCTAGGCAGAGGATTTTTTCATGCATTAGGTGGTTACCTATATTGGATGGATTATATGCCAGAAAATTTCCCGAAATCACTTACCTTTGCATATCCTGTTATTTATAATTATAGCTACATTTTGGTTGAAGGTATAATTACAATTATAATTATAAGCCTACCACCAGTTAAAAAAGCATTAATCCAGATAAAAAAGATGGTTATAGAGCAATAGAAGATTAGTACCTTGAGAAAAACACGAAATATTTTAGTTGAAAAACTGATACAAAATAAAAGAATGGATTTCCTATGTGAGGAAGTCCATTCTTTTTATTTTATTCAAGGATTACATTTGTAATTCTAATCAATTATGATATCTGGGTTATGAACCTTGTATTGACGTAGTGTTTTCTTTGCAGAATCAATTATCTCATCAGCTAAGTCTGTAGGCTCTAAAACCAAAATATTTGCACCATAGCTAGCAACCCAAGATTTGAATTCATTGATACCAATTACATCATCTTCGTAGTAGGTGTTTTTTTCATCATATGTAATCGTGCCTTCGGAATGTACTTCTAATTCAGAAAGAACTTTACGCATAAGGTTTTTGGCATTGGTAGGGTCATTAATTAAAATCTTTACATGAACTTTTTTTTCATGAGGGTCTGTTCCCCAAAGATATGGAATAACATCAAGAGGAGATAAGTCATCAATTTCAATTGGTGCAGACACTCGGGGAATACTTTTAATTTTATCTACATCATAAAATGATAATTCACCATTCTCAATTGTAATTAAATTGTATTTACTATTAAATTTATCAACTAATACGGTAAGTGGCTTAATAGTCCTCGTCTCAAACTTGTCCTTTTCTGTCTCATATGTAAATGAAATAGTCAGTTCATCACACAAAAAATCATAAATAGCAGTAATAATATTTTGTTTATAGTCATCAATCATTTTAAGTGAATCCTGAACAATGAATTGTCCTCTTTGGAGCTTATAATCATAATTGATGCTGTTTTTAACATAAAATCTAAAGAATTCTGCCTCATCTTTTTGATCCATAGCTATTGCATAGTTCAAAGGGATATCGCTTAGAATCAAAACTGTATCTTCACAGAGTTCGCTAGCATCTAGAACCTCACCATTAGATAAGTTAGACGGGGTGGTAACTTTTAAAAAGTTAAATCTAAGAATATTGGTAATATCATTTAGGATGACATCAACATCAACCTCCATAATATCAGCAATTTGTAGGGGAGTAATACCCTCGTCCTTTCGCATTCCAGGAATAGTCGAATTGTTAATAAGCGATTGAATCTCTGTGATTCGCACTACTGGATCTATATATTTATTGTTCATCGGAAGCTACCTTTCTTAAAGAGTTATATTTATCTATTATCTTGCGAGAATTGTCAATCAGGACATCTGCTAAGGACTGAGGTGCGGCAACTCTACAAGAGCAACCTAATGGTTTGAGTAAGTGAGCAAAACTATTTACACCACTCATCTTGTCAGAATAAATATATCTGTTTGTTGTTCCGATACGTGTAATAGCAGCACCCGACATTACTCGTAGGGACTTAATCTTTTGGAAATACTGCATATTATTATCCACATCGTCAAATTCAATAGATACTTTCTGTGGTTCTTCTACAGAGATACCATACATAGTTTTGAATAACTCCAAGTATTTAGGCGAATTAAATAAATCGTTGGTATATTCTGTAACAATAGGTTTAACAATCTTATCACTCCTAATGATTACTCTGTTGCCATTAAAATCTTCACAAACTAAATATAAGTTGTTGGTTTCACTAGAAAAAATAAGTAAGCAAACACAATAAATGTCGGTAGAAATTCTATTGCCCGCGATACGATGGGCTATTTCGACTGCATAGTTCATATAATCCACGGTAATTAACTTTGATACTTGAATAGCTAAATCAATGGATGTGAAATGTTTGCCAAGCGCAGATAGTACACTACTATCATTCAAAGTAGGCTCTGCGTTTAGTGTTGAAGACACATGAGAGAAAATCTCTTTGTTTTCAGTGTCCAACTGTAGCTTGATGTGAGAGTTAATGGTATCTGTCTGTTCCGGTGTGAAAAGTTTCATCACTGGTGTAGAGGGATTAACACTATATTCCTTGCCATCGTCTGTATTTGTAACAACAATAGTTCCATTTTCAATCAGTGTGCAAATATCCTTCTTGTGTGTAGCAGGTATAAAGCAACTATGATCATAATTGTTCTTCTTACAATATGAACGAATAAATTTTAGTGAATGACTTTCAATAGCTTCATCTTCTGATAAAGTGCACTTTTCGGCACTGTATGCTGACAGAATTGCAGCTATACGCGCATCTGACATAGAAGATTTTATAATATCATTTTTATTCATTATTTGTCCCTGTTCCTCAATTTCAGATTTTGCTTTTCTAGGCATATATATTCCCCTTAATTGGTCATATGCACCCATTATATCATTCTAATTTGAGGGTTACAATGACAAAATATTATATTCACTGGCTACATTAATTGTTAGCTATGAATGCTTGAAGAATAAATGTTGCATTAAAATTACTTGTAAGTTCCAAGGAACATCATGAAGATTTGTTGGCAAGAACCTACGAAATGCTCTGGAATGGACTAGTTTAAATCGGTCAAAAGCAAATATTAAGAAAATAGTCATAAAAAGTTGTTTTGTTATTGTCTTTTCACATTTATTGATGTATGATTTGAAGTCGTAAGAATACTACAAATAGACGAAAGAAGGATGAACTATGACTTATGAATATTTGTTAGATTTAGCATTAATATTATTAAGTACTAAAATTTTCGGACTTGCAACAAAGAAATTCAAAATGCCTCAGGTAGTAGGCGCACTTTTAGCGGGACTTATATTAGGACCAGCTATGCTTGGTGTATTAAAGGAAACAGATTTTATTAAAATGACAGCAGAACTTGGTGTTATCGTGCTTATGTTCTGTGCCGGTTTAGAAGCAGATGTTAAAGAACTTAAAAAGAGTGGGAAAGCATCACTTATTATAGCTATTATAGGTGTAATCGTTCCACTTATAGGTGGATTTGCAGTAGCATATTTCTTTAACAAGCCAGGGCTTATGGGTACAGAGGGTAATACAAACGAGATGTTGCAGAACATTTTCGTGGGTGTTATCTTAACAGCGACATCAGTTAGTATAACCGTTGAAACTTTAAAAGAAATGGGCAAGTTAAAAACACGCTCAGGAAATGCAATTTTAGGAGCAGCAATTATTGATGATATCTTAGGTATTATTGCATTGACAGTGGTAATCTCACTTGCTGATACAACGGTAAATGTAGCAATTGTACTACTCAAAATTTTAGGATTCTTTATATTTGCAGCAATTGCAAGTGTATTATTCTATTTCTTCTATAAATATTGGGCAGGAAGAACACAATACGGACTACATAGATATTCTATCATTGCATTCGTATTTTGTTTATTATTAGCATTTTGTGCAGAGAAGTTTTTTGGAGTTGCAGATATTACAGGTGCATTTATTGCAGGTCTTGTAATCTCCATGACACGTAAAAATGAATATCTGGAAGAAAAATTTGATGTAATTTCATATCTTTATCTTTCACCAGTATTCTTTGCAAGTATTGGATTACAGGTTGTATTACCAGATATGAATAAGACCATTATTATATTTTCTGTTATTCTCACCGTAGTGGCAGTACTCACAAAGGTAGTGGGTTGCGGACTCGGTGCAAAACTTTGTAAATATAAAAATTATCAGGCATTTAGGATTGGCGTAGGTATGGTATCTAGGGGAGAAGTTGCATTGATTGTTGCAAGTAAAGGTGCAGCAGTAGGTTTACTTGGCGCAAACTTTTTAGGACCAATAGTGGTAGTGGTTATTATAACTACAATTATTACACCTATTCTTTTGAAAATTGTATTTAAGATAGGAGTTCCACCAACTACTGGAGAAGAACAAACAACGCTTGTGTCTGGTTTTGAAAAACTGGAAAATCTCCGTGAACGAGGATATGAAAAGAACTAGATTCTTACAGGCAAATATGGTTTTTCAAAAAACTAGAAGTTGCAAAAAATTGAATTTACATAGGAGATAAAATGAGCGCTTGTGATAATTGTAGAAATTATATATACGATGAAGATTTTGAATGTTATGTATGCGATGTGAATCTTGATGAAGATGATATGATGCGTTTTATGACAGGAACAAATGATCATTGTGCATATTTTTCACTAGATGATGAATATGCAGTAGTAAAGAAGCAGATGTAAAAAACAATATCAAAATGATTATTGTAAAATAGAGATGGATATACAGTAGCAAATAAGCAGATGTAACGAATGTTACATCTGCTTTAAACGTTTTATGACTTGTGCTATAATAATGAGCAAAAGTAAACTTATTCTCTAATGAAATAATACTATATTATCAATTAAGGAGGACATAATGATTATTGACACCCATGTTCACACAGGTGGTGCAGCAGTAGGCTTTGATATGACAGAGGAAAAAGTCATTGCTGCTATGGATAAGTACGGCATAGACTATAGTCTTGTATCCAATGGTGATTCAGGAGAGATGGATCATGGGCAAAACTTACTTCCAGAAGAGACGCAAATGTCACAGGAAGATGCGCTTAGGGACAATATAGCTATGGCAAGGCGTCATTCTGGAAGAATCGGTTTATTAGTATGGGTTCGCCCTTATCATCAAACTGCAACCGAGGAACTTTATGAACTTATAAATGAAAACATTGATATAATTAAAGGCATTAAATTACACCCGTTTCATTCAAATGTTGCCCCAGACTCAGAAAAATTTAGTCCATTTATTGAACTTGCAAGAAAATTCAATTTTCCAATAGTTTCTCATACAGGTGGATGTGAGGCGGCAGAACCTATTCATATGTATAATGCAGCAAAGGCAAATCCAGATATCAATTTTGTAATGGTGCATATGGGATTGGGCAGTGATAATAGTGTTGCATTAGACTTATTAGGAAAACTTCCAAATCTATATGGGGATACTGCATGGGTTCCAATGGCAACAACAATAGAAGCATACAATAGGTATGGCAGTAAAAAAATGATGTTCGGAAGTGATATGCCTATAGATGGAGTAGACACATACCTTTGTAATCCAAAGGGAGAACGAAGTTTGTATCAAGATTATTTCCATGTATTAAATAAAAGAATTCCAAAGGAAGCATATGATGATTTAATGTTTTGCAATGCTATTAAAATATTTAATTTAGAAAATTTATAATTTATTTACAAACTTTATTGACAAATAGAAAAAAAGATTTTTACATATTTATTTAAGGTTTGGATTTTGGTTTAGGAAAAAAATATAGGGAAAGGAATTATTATGATTCACGTAGAAAAAGTAACAAAAGAATTTAAAAAAGTTGTTAAAGAACCTGGATTTAAAGGAAGTGTAAAGTCTTTATTTAATAGAAAATATGAAATAGTAAAGGCCGTAGATGATGTTTCCTTTCATGTTCCAAAAGGAGAAATATTAGGATTTATTGGTGCAAATGGTGCTGGAAAGTCAACAACTATTAAGATGCTTACAGGCATCCTCACCCCAACCGAGGGAAATGTTGAGATTAGTGGTCAGATACCATTTAAGAACAGAAAGAAATATGTTAAGGAAATCGGTGTAGTATTTGGTCAAAGAACTCAGCTTTGGTGGGATCTTCCACTGGTAGAGACATTTTCAGTATTGAAACAAATCTATGATGTAGAAGAGAAGGATTTCAAGAATAGGATGGGATTCTTAAATGAAGTTTTGGAATTGGAAGATTTTATTAAGAGTCCAGTTAGAACACTTTCTTTAGGTCAAAGAATGAGAGCAGACCTTGCAGCTAGTATGATACATAATCCAAAAGTTTTATTCCTTGATGAGCCAACCATTGGTCTTGATGTAGCAGTTAAGAATAATATTAGGAAAGCAATTACTCAGATTAATGAGCAGGAAAAAACTACAATTATCCTTACTACACATGACCTCAATGATATTGAATCACTCTGTAAGAGAATCGTTATGATTGACAAAGGTAAGATAATGTATGATGGTGATCTTGCCCAGATGAAGAGTCAGTACGGAAAATATAGGGATGTAAACATGTCACTTTTTGAATATAGTGACTTTGAAAAATTCCACTTTATCGAGGATTTATCCCTTAAAGATGAGGATATCAAGATTACTAAGAACAAGGAAAAAATAACAGTTACCTTTAATACAGAGAAAGCATCTGTATCTGATATGTTAACATATATTTTAGGAAAAACACAAGTTAAGGACATTTCAGTAAAAGACATAGATATTGAGGAAATTGTTTGCCGTATGTATGGAAAAGAGGTGTCAAAATAGTGAAAAAGATATTAAAGAAAATATCTGATTTCTATCATACATATATAGCCTTCACAAAGGCTGGCGTTCAAAGTGCAATGGCATACAGAACAAGTTTTATTTGTTTCACCATAGGTGAATCATTGTATTGCTTTGTTATGTATTTTATTTGGAAGGCAGTGTTTTCATCATCAGGTGATAGTTTATTTATGGGATTCACTATGACAGACATGACAGTATATGTATTTTTATCAAATCTAGTAGGATTTCTCACAAGTACAGATTCTACAGATAACCTAGCAGAAGAGATACGAGATGGTAGTATCATTATGAGAATGATTAAACCTGTTAATGTTGATCTGTCAATCTTATCTATGGAAGTTGGCAATAAAGTAATGATAGTTTCATTTATTTTTGTGCCAGTAATGATAGCGGTAGAGATTTATAGATATGTTGTATTAGGTTTTGTGGCATTTAATATTGTGAATTTCTTACTGTTTATAGTAAGTGTTGTACTTAGTTATTTGCTATCATTTTATTTAAACTTGTTGTTTGGATATTTAGCATTTTATTTAATGAACATTTGGGGATTTTCTATTCTCAAAAGTGCAATTATTAAGTTTTTTTCAGGAGCACTTATACCACTTGCGTTTTTCCCAGATGCAGTGCAGGTAGTATTTGAACAATTACCATTTGCATCACTCATATATACACCAACTATGCTATATATGGGAATGTATTCGGGAATTGAAACTATATTTGTACTTTTAAAACAAGTTTTCTGGTTAATGGTTTTCGCATTCATATGTAGGATGGTATGGAACTGGGCACAGAAGAGACTTGCAGTTCAAGGAGGTTGACATGAAATTTTTAAGACTATACAAAACTTTTATTGTTCAACATTTAAAGAAACTTATGGAATATCGTGTAGATTTCCTTACAGGTGCTTGTAGTTTCCTAATAAATCAGGTAACCAATATTGTGTTTATCAGTATTATTTTTGGTCAGATTCCAGATTTAGACGGATTTGAATATTATGAAATAATATTTATTTATGGATTCTCTTTAGTACCAAGAGGTATTGATCATTTGCTGACTGACAATTTGTGGAAGGTAGCTTGGTTTGTAGTTAGAAAAGGTGACTTTGATAAGTACATGATAAGACCTATTTCACCATTGGTTCATTGTATAATAGAATTTATACAGTTTGATGCATTGGGAGAACTTTTGATAGGTGTAATCCTTATGGTAATAGCTTCAATAAAGCTATCAATCAGTTTTACATTCATAAATATGATTTTAATGATAGTTGCTATTATATTCGCAACACTTATATATACAGCCATAAAGATATTTGGTGCAGCTATTGCATTATGGATAAAACAAAGTGGAAGTATTCTGCAAATATTCTATATGACTAGTGATTTTGCAAAATACCCAGTTACTATCTACAATAGTGCTATAAGAACTATAGTTACCTATATTATTCCATTTGCATTTACGGCATATTACCCTGCAAGTTATTTACTTCGCGGTGGCAATCCGATATTTAATATTGGTGGTGTGGTAATTGCAGCAGTTGTCTTAATGACATTAAGTATTTTGGTATGGAATAGAGGTTTGAACTCATACGAAAGTGCAGGAAGTTGATACCAATATAAAAGGACCAAACTCTTGTAAAATGAATTGTATTAGAATAATAGATTTGTTATACTGATTTCAAGAAAAAGCGTAGAATACGTATGGTTTATCCATAAAATTGAAGGAGGATTTAATGACAAATTTTAAACTTAATACTAATCCAATAGCTTTAAAAGAAAATATAGTTGCAGGTGATAAGTACAGGATAACTGTACTTTCATCTGCACTTTTGCGTTTTGAATATAACGAGACTGGTAATTTTATTGACGAAGCAACACAGGTGGTGATAAATCGTGATTTTCCAGCTACATCGTTTAAATTAAAAGATAATGAAGATGGACTAACTATTGAGACTGAAAATATTAAGTTGTTCTACAATAAGAAGAGATTTTCATCAGAAGGTCTAAAGGTTAAAATATATGGCACCAATCTAAATTATAATAGTGATTGGAGTTATGGTATGAAAACCACCAATTTAGGAGGAACAGCCAGAACACTTGATGCAATAAATGGTGCGACAAATCTTGAAGATGGTGTTATTTCAAGGAATGGATTTGCGTTATTAGATGATAGTAGTTCATTAATATTTAATGAGGATTTTGTACAACCACGACAGGAACAATATGAGGATATATATCTATTTTGCTATGGACACGAATATAAAAGAGCATTAAGTGATTTCTATAAATTAACAGGAAATACACCATTACTACCTAGGTTTGCATTAGGAAATTGGTGGAGCAGATATTATAGGTATACTCAGGATAGCTATAAGGCATTGATGGAAAATTTCGACAAGGAAAAAATTCCATTTTCCGTAGCAGTTATAGATATGGACTGGCATTTAGTAGACATAGATCCTAAGTATGGAAGTGGTTGGACTGGATATACATGGAATACCAATCTATTTCCAGACCATAAGGAATTACTTGAATGGCTTCATAATCGAGGGATGAAAGTGACACTAAATGTTCATCCAGCAGAAGGGGTACGTGGATATGAGGATCGCTATAAAAATATGGCAAAGGCTCTAGATTTAGACGTAGAAAATGAAGAAGTGGCAGAATTTGATTGTACAAATCCTAAGTTTTTAGATGCATATTTTGAAGAAATACACCATCCGTTAGAAGAAGAAGGGGTGGATTTTTGGTGGTTGGATTGGCAGCAGGGTACAGGTTCAAAGGTGCCAGGCTTAGATCCGTTGTGGATGCTTAATCATTGCCACTTCCTTGACAATGGAAGGGATGGTAAAAGACCACTTACATTTTCAAGGTATGCAGGTCCAGGAAGTCACAGATATCCAATAGGATTTTCTGGGGATACGTGGATTACATGGGAATCATTAGCATTCCAACCATATTTTACAGCTACAGCATCAAATATTGGATATGGATGGTGGAGCCACGACATAGGTGGACATATGATGGGTAAGAAGGATAACGAGCTGGAACTTAGATGGTATCAGTACGGTGTGTTTTCTCCAATTATGCGTTTGCACAGTAGCTGCAGCGAATTTGCAGGTAAGGAGCCATGGAATTTTCCATTAGATATTCATACTGTAATGAATGATTTTTTGCGTTTAAGACATAGATTAATTCCATATTTGTATACAATGAATTATCGTGCATATAAAGGAACACCACTTATTTTGTCAATGTATTATCATTATCCAGAAAGCTGGGACGCATATGAAGTTAAAAATCAGTACTTCTTCGGTTCAGAGTTAATCGTTGCACCAGTAGTAACTCCAAAGGTTGCGGGTGTAGATATGGCAAAGACCAAAGTCTGGTTACCAGATGGTTACCACTTTGATATTTTTACAGGTACAGTGTATTCAGGCGGAAGATTTATAAATATGTACAGAGATAACTCTTCAATACCAGTTCTTGCAAAAGCAGGAGCAATTATTCCCATGACAGATGAGATAATGCACAGTGACTTCTTGAAAAACCCACAGAGTTTGAATATTCAAGTATATACAGGTGCTGACGGAATATTTACCATGTACGAGGATGATGGCAAAACATGTAAATATTTAGATGGCGATGCAGTAAATACTACATTTGAATATTTATTTAATGGTGGGTTCGATAGTACATTTACAATTAAAAGGCCAGTGGGTAATTTGGAAATTATTCCGAAGAAACGTAGTTATAAGATTGAACTTAACGCCGTTACAGACGTTGCTGTTGAAGTTTATATAGATGGAAATAAAACTGAAGCAATATATAATTATGACAAAGAAACTCATCGTCTAACAGTAGTATTAAATGACTGTGATTTAGACGAAGATATTACCATAAAATATGTAGGGCAGCATTTTGTTTTACAGCATGATTATGCAGCATCTATTTATAAAATTCTGCAAAATGCGCAGATAGAATACACCAAAAAGGACGAAATATATAGAGCAGCAACAAGTGGAAATAAGCCAAATTATCTATTAAATGAATTGATTGCCAGAGATTTAGATGAAGGAACTAGAGAAGCTATATCTGAAATATATTTGGCGTGTATCTATTAGATCTATGTATAAGTTTTTCAGTACTTGTATCAATAGAACTTGTAACATAGCTTACATTTCCTAATTGGGCATTGATTGAGCCAAGTACATTGGCGAATTTATTGGCATTATAAGCACTGTAAAACAATTTGTCGTTAATTTCATTATAAGTGAATAGTTCAACAGTGAACTATCATAACTCGTGCCAAAAACTTGCCAATGGTAAATATTAAGTTTTACTTTATAGTAAATTCCCACTATGTTATACTATTATGCAATAAAGTAATATTGTATTTCGAGATAAAATTAAAAATGAATTGTGAGGTAATTATGAGAAAAAAATACTTAAAAATCAGTAAAAGATTTTTTGTCGCATCTCTTGTGGCATTAATAACATTAGGTGTATCTGCGTGTGGAAAGGATGAAGTTAAAGAAACTACCACAAATGCAGAGTCTGAGTCAGAGGAACCAGATATTGTCTTTGCTACAGCAGTATATGACGAAAAAAAGGGTGTTGTAGTTAGGGTGACTCCTGGATTTACGGGAGATGCTAAGGAAGTTTTTGTTATTAAAGATGCAGACGGTAATGTTGTTCCCATAACTGATGCAAAGGTAGTGGCTGATACCAATATTACGTTCACTTTAGGTGAAGAAATGGATTTGTATGGTGAATATACTATAAACTATGGAAACGTAACTCATAGTATTCTCCTACCCGTTTTATATTCACGAGAGGAATTTGAAGATGCATACACCTATGAGGGGGAGGATCTTGGAGCTACTTGGACAAAGGATGCTACAGCTTTTAAACTTTGGGCACCAACTGCTACAGCAGTTTCAATTAATTTTTATGAATCTGGTGATGAGTCTGCGGATGATCTCATTAGTACATTTGATATGACAGCGGATGTAAATGGAACATGGAAGGCAATAAAGAATGGTAATTTAGATGGAACATATTACACATATTCGGTAACAGTAAAAGGCAGTACAGTAGAAGCCTGTGATCCTTATGCAAGAGCTACAGGTGTAAATGGCAAAAGAGCGATGGTTATTGATCTGGATGCTACCAACCCAGAGGGCTGGGAAGCAGATACAAATCCAAATGCTGGCATAAATATAACAGACGCAATACTCTATGAGCTTCATATTAGAGATTTATCGTCAGATGAAAGTTCAGGCATAACTAATACAGGTAAATTCATTGGACTTACAGAGACAGGAACTACAACAGCAGATGGCATTTCTACAGGACTAGATTATTTAAAAGATTTAGGCATCACACACCTTCATATTTTGCCAATGTATGATTATGGTTCAGTAGATGAATCAAAACTAAATAACCCACAATTTAACTGGGGATATGATCCTGTAAATTATAATGTACCAGAAGGTTCATATTCAACAGATCCAAGCGATGGTGCTGTAAGGGTAAAAGAAGCAAAAGAGATGGTGATGTCCTTACACAACGCAGGCATAAGTGTAGTAATGGACGTTGTTTATAATCACGTATATAATGCAGAAGAATTTTGTTTTAACAAAATTGTTCCAGGATATTTCTCAAGAATTAGCGATTACGGAGTTTATTCAGCAGGTTCTGGATGTGGCAATGATACAGCAAGTGAAAGAAATATGGTAAGTAAATATATTGTAGATTCAGTTGTTTATTGGGCAAATGAATACCATATTGACGGATTTAGATTTGATTTAGCAGGTCTTATTGATACGGATACATTAAATAAAGCAATTGAAAAGGTACACGAGACTCATCCAGACGTGATATTCTATGCAGAAGGATGGGATATGAAGACTGATGTGACTAAAAAGGGGTATACATTAGCTACACAGTCAAATTCAACACTTATTCCAGAGATGTCTTTCTTTAATGATTACTACAGAGATACACTTAAGGGAGGGGATAATTCGAAGGGATATGCTACAGGTAATCCTGCAGGATATAATGCAGTAAAGAATATGATTAAAGGTTATGTGTCATGGTCAAAAAATCCATCACAAACCATTAACTACGCAAGTTGTCATGATGGATATACCATTTTTGATAAGATTACTTCTACAAATTCATCAGCCACTATGGCTGAAAAGATAGCAATGAACAAACTTTCAGCAGCGATGGTGATGACTTCACAGGGTACACCATTTATAATGTCGGGTGAAGAAATGCTACGTTCTAAGGTAAATGCAGATGGTTCATTTAGCAGCAACAGCTATAAATCACCTGACTCAGTGAATAGCCTTAAGTGGTCTACACTTAGTGATGCAGCATATATGGATGTTCATGACTATTACAAAGGCTTAATAGCATTTAGAAAGGCCCATGCAGGACTTAGGATGATGACAGCTGATGAAGTAAATGCAAATCTCACAGTTATGAGTGACACTCCGGCAAAAGTAGTGGCTTGTCACATTAAGGGTGGAGCTAATGGAGAGACTTCAAAAGGATTATTCGTTATATACAATGGAACTTCCAGTGAAGCGACAGTAACACTTCCAGCAGGTAATTGGACAATTTATATAAATGAAGAAAAGGCTGGAACAACAGCACTTGGAACAGCAAATGCTACAGTAAATGTGGCAAAGGTTTCTGCAATGGTGCTTGTACAGGAATAATATTTTATAGAGAGTGAGGATTTTTATGAAGAAGTTACTTATTGTTGTAGATATGCAAAAAGATTTTATTGATGGAACGCTAGGTACAAAAGAGGCTGTAGAAATTGTACCAGGCGTGGTTAAAAGGATACAGGAATACGAAGCTAGTGGTGACACCATTATTTTTACAATGGATACACATTTTGAAGACTATATGGATACACAGGAGGGTAAAAAACTCCCTGTGGCACACTGTATAAAAGGTACAGATGGTCACAAACTTTGCAAGGAGATACTTGAACTTGGCATACAAGAAAAATGCAAGGTATATGAGAAATTAACATTTGGTTCTAGTGAATTTGCAAATGATATGGCAGCGGGAAAGTATGACGAGTATACAGATATTGAACTAGTAGGACTATGTACAGATATTTGTGTGATTTCTAACGCAATGTTAGTTAAAACATTCCTCTTAAATGCAGAGGTTGTTGTGGATTCAAGGCTTTGCGCTGGAGTGACACCTGAAAGTCATAAAAATGCACTTGAAGCTATGAAAATGTGTCAAATTATGGTTAAGTAGTAAACATTTGCTTGTATTTTTCCGATATTAATTAAGTAGTGATAAGACATGGAGGTCTTTGATAGATACTTCTCTACAAGAGAGTTACAATAATTAATTTCGCGTCATGGCGAGAAAGGATGTGAGCCCATGATAATAGGTGCTAGTAGTATAACAATGAACTCATCTAGAGGATATTCAAAGTTAGCTTATAACAAACAGGAGACCATAATTACTTCTGGGAAATCAGCTTCTATTGACATATCAAATGAATCAAAGAGTTTGATGGAACAAATTAAGCAGGCAAAAAAAGACATTGCTAAGGAGCAAGAGGAGCAGCTAAAGAAAAATCTTGAGGAATCATTTAGAAGACAGAATGCCAGAAAAACTGGTGAAGCTGTGAGCGAAAGTGAGATTAAAGAGGATGCTATGGTGGAGACACTAAAGAAAATTCTTCGAGCTCTACGAGGTATTAAAGATGATAAAAATATATCATTTATGAATGATACTAAAAAACTTAAACCTGCGAATATGAAGTCTTTTGGAAATTTTTCCAATGGTTTGGCTGTAACAAGTAGTGGAAGAACAGTTTCTGTCTTGACTAAACAGACAGTTACATCAAGTTTTTTCGCGGAGATGGAAACAACAGCCTTTGTAGGTCAAGGTGTTGTAAATACTGCAGATGGAAGAAGTATAAGTTTTGGTATCTCGGTGGAAATGAGTAGAGCATTTATGGCACAAAGTGAGACATATTCAGAGTCTACGATAATGCTTACGGATCCTCTGGTTATCAACATAGATACAAATGTAGCATCAGTATCAGACCAGAAATTTTTATTTGACATTGATGCAGACGGCAAAGAAGATATGATTTCCTTTGTAGGTAAAGGAAGTGGATTCTTAGCCCTTGATAAAAATAATGACGGAAAAATCAACGATGGAAGTGAACTCTTTGGAACATCATCTGGAGACGGATTTCGTGACCTTGCGCAATATGATAAAGACGGCAATGGTTGGATTGATGAAGCAGATGAAATATTCTCAAAATTAAAAGTTTGGTATAAAGATGTTGATGGTAACGATAGATTAATTTCATTAAAAGAAGCAGATGTTGGAGCTATATATCTTGGAAATGTGGATACCCAGTTTTCGTTAAACAACATGGAAACTAATGACACAAATGGAATTATCCGAAAAACAGGTCTGTTCCTGAAAGAAACGGGTGAAGTAGGTACTATCCAACACATAGATCTTGCATTATAAAGAAATCTAGATGAAGATGGCAATTATTTAAGTTCTGTTATCTCAAGAGTAACGATAACAAGAGGAGAAAGTGAAAAATACAATTAAATATAGAAGATATGAGTAGGTGGATAATTGTAATTATCCGCTTACTTATTTTTTGCTACACAGATACCTACTGAAAATAGTACTACAGCGTATAACATCTGCACACCCAACCCTGTAAATATAACAGACATTGAAGCGGTGGACATATTTAAAACTTCAGTATGCACATTTATATACCAGTATGCAGGGAAAAATCTACCTATATTTTCTACAATCTGTGGAAGGAATTCTCGTGGAACAAAAATCCCACAAAGGAAACTGGAACCAAGACCGATAACATTTGAATACATATTAAGGACATTGGCATTTCTTGTAATCTGTGCTAGAAGAAAGGCAAGGCCGAGACAAACCAGTAAATGTGCAAATGTATTAACTATATACATAAGACCTGTAGCTGTCATCATTTCTGAACCTTTAGTTATAAGCGAAACAGCAACTATAACAGCAAATATTATAAGTCCATAGACTAAAGATGCTAAGCCAATACTTATGCTGTTTTTCGCGGTGGACACAGAGCTAACCATGTTTCTTTTTCTTATCTCAGGTTTGTTAAATGCGATTAAAATAGGAGAGATGCCAAGTATGACTATGCAGGTCAAAATATAAGGGATATATCTGTAGTAACTACTTGAAAGAGGGGTATCACTTGAGGAACTGTTTTTAAGTGTTACGTTAGTAGTTGTTTCCATAGTTTCTAAAGTGTTTTCATAGGCCTCGTCATAGCTAAAACCTGCACTTTTGTATGTTTTAAAGGCTAAGATAAATTGATTGATTTGCAAATCAACAAATTGTCCGGTTACGGAACCATGAATCTTATAATTGGAAAGTGACAATTCGTTTTTTAAGTTGTTTTCGTTTAGAGTGCCATTTGCAATACTGTGGGAAAAACCCTTAGGGATTATTAGGATGTAGTCAACGCTTTGGTTGTACATCTCATCTCTAAATATATCAATATCTTCATCAATATCTACTATGTTGTGAAGTGAGGCCATATATTCATAAATACCCTTGGAAAGTTCTGAACCATCGTGATCAAATATTGCAACATCTAGAGAGGTACTTTTAAAGGATTCTACGGTGTTATCTCCACCCGAGGCGGAAAGACCAAACATAATACCGATAAAAATAACCATATACATTATTGTAAATCTTACATACTTCTTCGAAATTTTAAAAAATGTCTTAAAGACTTGCATATGATTCCCTCCTTGTCATTAGATAGCTTATAATACAAAATACTAACCCGTAGGCAACAAGTATTATCATACATTGACCGAACTTTTCATAGGTGTCATAAATATTAAGAGAGTAAAGCGCGTCAGTTATTACGGTAGCTGGATTTAGTTTATTTATTATTGGACAGAATTTATCAATTTGATATTTAATACCACCAACCATCAAGCCACTTAAGAAGCTGGAACCAAGTGAAAATAAAACAGTGATTCCTACTTTTGTGCCATCACTGGTGTTTGGTATTGAGCCTATAAGAATACCAGAAGAAACACCTATTATTGAACCAATAATAACAGTAAGGATTATTAAACCAATAGAGCCTCCTAAATTCACCTTAAGAATATATTGAAGATAAATAACTAGGAGAATATTTGCGAGAAGCTGTATTGCATATGTAGCCAAGAAATCTGCAAGTATAGTAATAAATCTATTTACTGGAGCTAGATTTTTTCTCATACCAAGTGAAGAGAGGTTAGCTTTCATTTGCTTAGCACAGTTACAGCCAGCCATAGAACCCATTAGACAGGCCATTGCAATAAGTGAATAGAAGTAGTCTGTCATATAATTAGTGTTTCCATCAGTTAGTTTTTTTTCAATGATGAATGATGCATCAGTTGAAATATCGTTTATTATAGATGATAAGGCTTCTGGATGAGAGTTTGCGATATTATTTATTATACTCATAGAATGTATATATTGATTACAAACCTCATTTAATATACTTTGGTTAAGACCATCTTCTAAAAGAATTAGGTTTGGTGTGCCTTCTATAACTTGAATGATTCCATTTACATCGCCGCTTTCTAGTAATTCACTTGCAGTTTCCATATCTGTGTGTGAAACATTAAGGAGAGGTTCACCATTGTCTTCCCTTTTAGCAATTTCATCAATTATATTGTCAAATGTCAAGGATGATTCGCTATTATCAGTTACAACAGCAACATCTACAGTATGAAACATTTCGGAAAAATTATATATGTTTCCAAAGGCAGCATAGAAGCAGGTACCTAGGAGTAAAGGGAAAATAATAACCCAAAAAACTTCTTCTTTGGAACGTATGGAAATTTTTGCTCGATATTTAAAAAGATGTAAAAACATAATTGCCTCCTAGTCTCTTAATTCTTTGCCGGTAATTTCAAGAAAGACATCATTAAGTGTTGGCAATTCAGAATAAACTCTTCCAAATGGAATTTCATGGTCCTTTAGGTATTCAAGGATCCTAATAAGGTTATGCTTTCCACCAGAGTAAAAGATTTTGAGTTTTCCATTCTCGTAATCAGTCTTGTATACATGAGATATTTGCCCAATCTCATCTAAAAACTTAGAATCTAGATTTAAAATCTCAATGGAAATTGTTTCACTATTTTTAATAAGTTTTTTTAGTTCATCACCAGTTCCGATAGCTAGATTTTTTCCTTTGTCCATTATAGCTATGCGCGTACAAATCTGTTCCACTTCCTCCATATAATGAGAAGTATAAATAATGGTTGAACCATTGCGGTTTAATTCCAATATACCTTCTAGAATTTTATTTCTACTTTGTGGATCTACTGCAACCGTAGGTTCATCCAAAATAATTAATTCTGGTTTATGAGCAATCCCGCATGCAATATTTAATCTTCTAAGTAAGCCACCAGAAAGTTTTTTTGGATAAAACTTTACAAAATCTTTAAGGTCTACAAAATTAATGGCATCGTCAACATACTGTTTTCTTACGTTCTTATCCTTAATGTATAGGGCACAGAAATAATCAACATTTTCATACACTGTAAGTTCATCAAAGACAGCAACATTTTGCATAACAACACCAATTCGTCTCTTTAGATCATAACTGTCTGGTTTCATTTCATTTCCAAATACTTTAATGCTGCCCTTGTCATAGGTTAAGAGTGACAATATGCAATTAATAGTGGTAGTTTTGCCTGAACCGTTCGGACCTAATAATCCAAAAATTTCACCCCTTTTAATATCAAGGTTAAAATGATCCAGCGCGATTAATTCTTTATAACGTTTAACTAAATTTTCAATAAAAACAACTGATTCGCTCATATGGTTCTCCTTTTATTTTGATTTCATCTACAGTAATCTTTAACTTATTTAAAGAGATACCCCTAAGATATTACTTAAAATATCACCTAAAACATTATTTGAAAAATGTTAAGGGAGAAAATATATATATAATATACTTAATTTTTTATAAAATATTAAGTGAAAATGGTCACAAAAAAGTATGACAAATGTCATTTATTCATCACGTTATTTGTGCTATAATGAGCTAATGAAGTAAGCAACTACGAATGGAGAGATAATGAATCAGATTGTAGATAGACTCTTGTTAATAGTCTTAGCGTATTTGGTTGTATATTTGCAATTTCCATATGACCAATCTATTATATATTTATTATTTGGTATAGGAATTACTGCAATTTTTTATTACTTACAAGACGCAAAGCAAGGTATATATGAGATGCTCTTCATACTTATATGTATTTTGTCATCTTTTTTGTTTCCTATATGGTTTCCATTTTCAGCATTAGCCATATATATCGTTTTTGAAAGATATGTAGACAATAAAAGATTTACCATAAGTTCAGTAATGTTTGAGATAATAGCCTTTATATATATAGTTTCTCTTCACCAAATCAAGGATTATGAGATTGTGTTTATAGTTTTTTTAATGGTATTTCCTATTCTTGCAGCTGTTTTAGGAATGAGAGCTAGAGAGATTGAACTATTAGAAGTAAAACTAAAAAAACTTAGGGATGATAATACCGAAAAAAATGCAATGTTGATTGAAAGAAATAGATTCTTAAGTGAGAGACAAAATCAGGAGATTCATATTGCAACTTTATCAGAGCGAAATCGCATTGCAAGAGAAATCCATGATAATGTAGGTCATATGTTGTCTAGAAGTATTTTACAGATAGGTGCGATTATGACAGTAAACAAAAGCACTCCAGTAGAGTCCCAACTTGAGATGGTAAAAAACACTCTTGATGGGGCAATGAACAGTATTAGAGAAAGTGTTCATGACTTACATAAAGAGAGCTTTGATTTAGAGGCGGCCGTAAATGTCATTTTAGAAGATTGCAAAGACTATAAGGTTACACTGGATTATGATATTCGGGGTGAGGCAGATGGAAATGTAAAGTACGCATTTATTACCATATTAAAAGAAGCTATAAACAATATACACAAACACTCCAATGCAGATTCAATAATAATTATATTTAGAGAATTAGAAGAATTTTATCAAATGGTTATAGAGGATAATGGTTCAACCGATGCTAATATATCGGGTATTGGTGCAGGTATAGGACTTATCAATATGGAAGATAGAGTTAGGGCGTTAAAGGGCTTTATCACCATTTCAAATAGTAAAGGTTTTAGGATATTTATTTCCATACCCAAGGAGGTAAGATAGTGAGAGTAGCAATTATAGATGATGATGATATTGTAAGATCCTCCCTAAAGACCATATTAGAGGCATCTGGGATTGATGTGTGCGGTCTAGGAAGTAATGGAGTCGATGCAATTGAAATATATAGAAATACAAGACCAGATATACTTCTTTCCGATATAAGGATGGAAGAAATGACAGGCATAGAAGCTGCAACTGCAATCATTAAGGAGTTTCCAGAAGCTAAGATTTTATTTCTCACAACTTTTTCAGATGATGAGTATGTAGCTTGTGCACTACAATGTAATGCCAAAGGATATATATTAAAACAGGATTTTCAGGGAATAGTTCCAGCACTTCAGGCAGTGTATTCTGGACAAAGTGTTTTCGGTGGTGAAATTATCCATAAGATACCGAATATCCAGGCGGATGTTAAGCCAGAAGACTATGAAGAGAGAAATATTACTGATAAAGAATATGAGATAATAAAATTAGTGGCAGAAGGGATGAGCAATAAGGAGATTGCCGCCAATGTATATTTATCAGAGGGAACTGTCAGAAATTATTTAAGCAATATACTAGAAAAACTACAGGTTCGTGACAGAACTCAATTAGTAGTTTATTACTATAAGAACAAGAGGTAGGACATGGAAGAAAAGATAATATCAATGAATATTGGAGAACTTAAAACCAGAGGGGGAGAATTAATAACACAGATTCAAGAGAAGGAACAAGAGAAACAAGAAGAAATAGATACTCCAGTGGAAGAGAATGGACTTGCAAGAATGATTGAGGTGGCAGGTCCCTTTATGCAGTTGATGATGGCATACAGATGTGCAGTGCGTGAGATAGAGACAAAATTGAATGTCCTAAATGACGAGTATTCTGTTCAATTTGATAGAAATCCATTTGAGAGCATCAAGAGTAGAATTAAAACACCTGTGAGTATAGTAGAAAAACTTAAAAAACGTGAGTGCGATGTCACAGTAGAAAATATTGAAAAATATTTAACAGATGTGGCAGGTATTAGAGTTATTTGTTCATTTCCGGATGATATATATAGACTTGCAGACCAGCTTGCCCGTCAGGATGATGTAGTACTTGTAGAAAAGAAAGATTATATTAAAAATCCTAAGCCTAATGGATACAGAAGTTTGCATCTAATACTTGAAATCCCCATATTTTTATCCACTGGAAAGAAACATGTAAAAGTAGAAGTACAGTTTCGAACCATAGCGATGGATTTCTGGGCAAGCCTAGATCACAAACTTAGATATAAGAAAAATATAAAGAATCAAGATATTATCGCTGAAGAACTTAAATCATGCGCAGATGTTCTATGCGATATTGATTTAAGAATGCAGCAGATAAGATTTATGATTGAGGATCAAGATAAGAATAAATATTAATTTATTCTGCAAGTGTATATTCTATTTTAAAGATATCGCCATCAGCAGCAGGTTGTGTTTCAATACCCTTTTCACAATATGTATCATTGATATAGAAACTCCAGTAAGCACCATTTGTTGCATAATCGGCGATAAGACCATTAATTTCTGAAATCATCAAGCCGTAGTCACCTTCTGTACCAGAGAAAGTTAAACCAGTTGCTTCTTCCATAACTTCCTTTAAATATTCAGAGTCGGTATAAACGGTATAAACGGTGATTTCTTTATTGTCGTCTACAACTTTGATGATAACAGTTTTTGAACCTTTTGAAGTTTCATCATCTTTTGTGAAATACCAAACAGCACCAAGTCCAGCTATAATAGCCACAACTACGATAATACTAATAAGTGATAATAAATTTTTCTTTTTCATTCTAAATCTCCTTTGCTTTATATTGATAAAAAAAGAACCTAACCGTTGTTAGATTTCTATAGATTCTTTAAAAGCGCGAGACGGGGATCGAACCCGCGACCCCCTCCTTGGCAAGGAGGTGCTCCACCGCTGAGCCACTCGCGCAAACAAATTGATCTTGTCGAACAGGTGATAGTATACCATGATAGAATATCACCTGTCAACTCAATTTTTGAAAAATTTATGAAAAAAATGTTCTTTAATTTTGGACAAGATTTGTACTGATTGAAAACTATTTTGTAATCACCGATTTTAGTAATCCTATAGCATCTTCATACAGAAAATCATCAATATAGGCTAAAGCATCGGTAACAGCTTTTGCGTCTCTGGCACTCAGCAAATATCCCTTTAATTCATTAAGACAGGTAATACTATCATCAATTTCATAATCTTCAAGTGTATTAATAGCCTTATGTACCTTTTCTTCAAAAAGCAATCTTGGAATATTTTCTCTAATAATTGGCTCTGGATGGTGCTGCTTTGAATCTTCAGCTTCCTGATCAATACTAACTATAATATCTTTCAGGCTTTTTAGGATTTTTTTATATCTTTGAATAAGCTCTGGAGCATTTTTTGAAACATAGCTTGTATTATTTTCTTTGGATTTTGCCTCGTGTTCGGCAGCATATGCACTTAAATTTGAACAGCCAATAGAAGCAGTGACACTCTTTAATCCGTGGACAATTATTCTGTAATTTTCCATATCCACATCATCTGAGAATTTTTGAATCTTCTCGATAACGCTATCGCCATCCTTGATAACAGAACGTATAACTTCTATGTAGGATTCAGTCTTGCCACCAGTATATGACATACCAATATCAATATTGATGCCCGCCTTCTCAAAGGCTAATGTAAATTTGTCACGGAATTTTTCTGTTGTTATATTTATTTCTTTAAAAGAAATCTTTGATTTTGGAAGCCACTTGTATAGCATATCACTTAAAATATCGATATCAATAGGTTTTGAGATAAAATCTGAAAATCCATGTTCAACAAATAAGTGTCTGGCTTCATCGGTTGAATTCGCCGTAAGAGCTACAATTGGAAGCGTTTTAAAGCGACGTTCCTTGTGATAACGTATCTTTTCTGTAGCTTCAATTCCATCAATATCAGGCATCATATGGTCCATAAATACGAGATCATATTTTGATTCCTCAATTAGTTTGATGGCCTCATATCCACCATGGGCAGTATCGGCTACCACGTCAAAATGGTTAAGAAGATTGCTGGCTACTGAAAGGTTTATGTTGCTATCATCTACAATAAGAACCTTTGCTGTTGGGGCAGAGAGTATGCGATTAACTTCATTGGAGAAAGAATTAAGGAATTCTTCTGATAGTGGGGTGCTGTTAATCACTGGCTGTGGTACGGTGAAGGAAAATGTAGAACCCTTTCCGTAACGGCTAGAAAAAGTCAATTCTCCATTCATCAAGTTAGAAAAATAGTTAGCTGTAAGAAGTCCAAGCCCAAAAACTTGATGTTCATATGGATTGTTAGAATTGAATTCTTTGAGTGCCTTTATAATCTTTTTCTGGTCTGTATTTTTAATTCCACACCCTGTATCAACTACTGAGAAAGTTAATATAGCAACCTTACCTTCTGTTTTGCAAGAAATATTTAGAGATACATATCCTTTTGTAGTGTATTTGAAGGAATTATCTAGTAAATTATTGATAATATGACGTATGTGAGTAATATCACCAAACATCCATGATGGAATATTATTGTCAATGTGTATTCTAAAGTCTAATTCTTTAATGGTTGCTTCCATACGAGCATTATGTATTATACTTTTAATAAGAGTATCTGTAGAATACTCTTGTTCATTTAAGTAAGCAGTTCCGGCTTCGATATTGGAAACATCAACCAAGTCATCAAATAAAGTAAGAAGACGGTTAGAGGCAGATTTGATGGCTCTTGCATAAGACAAAAATTTGTCATCATGGGCGCCCATAAGTAATAAATCAGAGTATCCCTGCAATGAATTCATAGGGGTGCGAACATCATGACTTAACCTGGAAAAAAACTCCCCACGTTTAATCTTACCTAACTTCATTTCAGAATTAACTTGGTCATATAATTTCAAAGCAGTACTAAGTTGAGAACGCACAAAGGCCAAATCCTTTTCGTACTCCTCAGGGGTCTTAAATTTCTTTTCTTTTTGCATTAGTTTACCTCACTATTATCCAAAGGATAAGTTAAATGATATTATAATATTTATTGCCTAAAGTATCAAGTTAAACTTGAAACAACCAAACCCATCTGTTATAATTCCTTAGATATTAGAAAGCACCAGAAAGGATCACAGATATGACTACACTTATTAAAGGTGGAAGGGTTATAAATCCTTCTGATAAGAGCGATAGTGTACGAGATATTCTTATAAGGGATGGCATTATTATAAAATGTGAACCACATATTACACAGGATTGCGACGAAGTAGTGGAAGCACATGGAATGTGGGTTATGCCTGGTCTTATAGATTTACATGTACATTTGCGAGAACCAGGATTTGAACATAAGGAAACTATAGAGACTGGGTCAAGGGCGGCAGCGGCAGGAGGATTTACAACGATTTGTCCTATGCCTAATACCAATCCTGTTACAGATTGTGTAGATGTAGTTAAGTATGTGATTGATAAAGCAAAGGAAGTATCACCTATCAATGTATTGCCTGTGGGGGCAGTGACATTAGGACAGGCTGGTACACAGATTGCAGATATTGCAGCTATGAAAGAGGCTGGTATTTGCGCTATAAGTGAAGATGGAAAGTCTGTTATGAATTCACACATATATAGACAAGCTATGATAGATGCAGCAAAATGCGGCATACCAGTACTTGCCCACTGTGAGGATATTGACCTTGTAAAGGGTGGGGTTATTAATGCTGGTAAAAAATCAGAGGAACTAGGCATTAAGGGTATTGCTAATAATGTAGAAGACATTATTGTGGCTAGAGATATTCTACTTGCTAAGGAAACAGGGGCAACACTTCATTTGTGCCATTGTTCCACCAAAGATAGTATGAGGATGTTAAAGGCAGCAAAGGAAGACGGTGTAAAAGTTACGGCAGAAATTTGTCCACATCATTTTACTTTGTGCGATGAGGATATTGAATCGAAAAATCCAAATTACAAGATGAATCCGCCAGTTAGAAGTCGTGAGGATAAAGAGGCTCTAATAGAAGGTTTACACCAAGATATTGCAGATGCTATTGCCACAGACCATGCACCGCATAGTGCCGAGGAAAAGGAAAAAGGAATAGAGATAGCTCCGTTTGGTATAGTGGGAAGTGAGACGGCAGTTGCGCTAACTATGACAGAGCTTATATATAAAGATGTTATAACACCAATGCAGATGGCAGAGAAAATGAGTTATAATCCTGGGAAAATTCTTGGAATTGATAAAGGTACTTTGGACGTTGGAAAGATTGCAGACATAGTTATCATTGATCCAGATACAGAATATAACATTGATGTAGATACATTTGTTTCAAAGGGAAAAAACACTCCGTTTAATGGATATCATGCCAGAGGAAAAGTGGTAAGAACTATTGTGAACGGATGTACAGTGTATAAAGATAAATAAAAAGAAAAATAAAGTAAAAAAGAAAGGAAAAATAATCTACAAAAAGATTATAGAAGAAAAATGATTGACAAATTAGTAGATAAGATTCAAAAATTAAATGCACCTATAGTAGTTGGGCTTGATCCAATGCTTGATTATGTACCAGAGCACATTACAAAGAAGGCATATGCTGAATTTGGTGAAACACTTGAAGGCGCGGGTGAGGCTATTTGGCAGTTTAACAAGGCTATACTTGATACAACATATGATATAATTCCTGCTATTAAACCACAAATTGCTATGTACGAACAGTTTGGAATAGAAGGATTAAAGGCATTTAAAAAGACAGTGGATTATGCAAAATCTAAGGATATAGTTGTTATTGGTGATATTAAAAGAGGTGATATTGGTTCTACATCCACAGCATACGCAATGGGACATGTTGGAAGTGTTAAGGTTGGATCAAAAACATATAGAGCATTTGATGAAGATTTTGTTACTGTTAATCCATATTTGGGAACAGATGGAGTTAAACCTTTTATTGATGTTTGTAAGGAAGATAACAGAGGTATATTTGTATTAGTAAAGACATCTAACAAATCAAGTGGAGAATTTCAAGATAGAATCGTAGATGGAAAACCACTTTATGAGATAGTAGGTGAACAGGTTGCTAAATGGGGCGAAGAACATATGGGTGATAAATATAGCTATGTAGGTGCTGTTGTAGGCGCAACATATCCAGAAATGGGGGCAGTACTTAGAAAACTTATGCCAAAGACATATATTCTTGTACCAGGCTATGGTGCTCAAGGCGGAAAAGCCAGCGACTTAGCGCCATATTTTAATGAAGATGGACTTGGTGCTATTGTTAATTCATCAAGAGGAATTATATGTGCATATAAGATGGATAATTACGCTAAGTTTGGTGCAGAAAACTTTGCAGACGCATCAAGAGCAGCTGTAATAGATATGATTACAGATATTACAACATCAGTTGGACTTGCATAAATCGGAGGCTACCATATGAAGTACAAAGAAATTGTGACTGTTATAAGTCAAGAACAGATTGCCACAGGAATATACAGTATGTGGATTCAAACAAAGGATATTGCAAAGGATGCAGTTCCAGGACAATTTATTTCTATATACTGCAAGGAGGGTTCAAGGATTCTTCCAAGACCAATTAGTATTTGCGAAGTTGATAAAGAGGCAGATACGCTCCGTATTGTTTATAGAGTTGTGGGAAAAGGTACAGATGAATTTTCGAAGTTTTCGGTGGGTGAGACTACACAGGTGGTTGGACCTCTTGGAAACGGATATACATTAGAGAATAGAACAGCATTACTTATTGCAGGAGGAGTTGGAATTCCACCTATGTTAGAAACAGCCAAGGCACTGAACTTTATGGGTGTAAAGGTATTTACAGTTTGCGGATATAGAAATAACGAGCTTTTCTTAAAAGAAGACTTGGAAAAGTATTCAACAGTAATTATAGCCACTGATGATGGTAGTGTAGGCACAAAAGGTACTGTTATTGATGCGATTAAAGAAAGCGGAGTAGAGGCAGATGTGATTTACTCATGTGGACCAACTCCAATGCTTAGGGCAGTTAAACAGTATGCTATTGAAAATGATATTATCTGTCAGATTTCCCTTGAGGAGAAAATGGCATGTGGAATAGGTGCTTGTCTTGCATGTGTATGTAAAAGCAAGGAAGTGGATGATCATTCCCAGGTACATACCAAACGAATATGTGCAGATGGACCAGTTTTTTATGCACAGGAGGTTGAACTATAATGAATTTAGGCGTAAATATTGCAGGTGTTCAATTTGAAAATCCAGTAATGGAGGCTTCTGGGACATTTGGTTCAGGAGTGGAATTTTCAGAATTTGTTGATTTAAATAAACTTGGTGCAGTGGTTACAAAGGGTGTGGCAAATGTGCCATGGCCAGGAAATCCAACTCCAAGGATTGCAGAAACATATGGCGGTATGCTCAATGCTATAGGACTTCAAAATCCTGGAGTTGAGGTGTTTTGTAAAAGAGATATTCCGTTTTTAAAGAAGTTCAATACCAAAATCATTGTAAATGTATGCGGAAAGACAGTAGAAGATTATTTGGAAGTAGTAGAAAGACTTTCAGATGAGCCTATAGATATGATGGAGATAAATATTTCCTGCCCAAATGTTAAGGAGGGTGGTATTGCTTTTGGACAAGATCCTAAATGCGTTGAAGCTATTACAAAAGCTGTTAAAGCAAAGGCAAAACAGCCTGTTATTATGAAACTTAGTCCGAACGTAGCAGATATTACTGTTATGGCAAAGGCAGCAGAAGCAGGTGGTACAGATGCGTTATCACTTATCAATACCATTACAGGAATGAAGATAGATATTCATAAACAAACATTTGCGATAGCCAATAAAACTGGCGGAATGTCAGGTCCAGCGGTAAAACCAGTAGCAGTACGTATGGTTTATCAGGTTGCAAATGCTGTATCTGTTCCTATTATAGGTATGGGTGGCATCATGAACGGTGATGATGCAATGGAATTTATACTTGCTGGAGCTACAGCAGTTTCTGTTGGAACAGCTAATTTTATGAATCCAACAGCTACCATGGATGTACTTTCGGGAATTGAAAATTACATGAGAATGCATAATGTAGAGGATATCAATCAGCTGATTGGTATTGTGAAATAGAAGGTCATTATGTTAAATCTAAACTGATTGAAACCAGAGAAATTTTATGATAGAATATGAGCGATATTATGGTATGCTAAAATAGCAAACAGGAGGACCAAGGCAAATGGAAACATACAAGCAGGAATTTATAGAATTTATGGTTGATTGTGAAGTATTAAAATTTGGGGATTTTGTTACAAAGAGTGGAAGAAAGACACCATTTTTTATTAATACAGGATTCTACAGAACTGGTGCACAGCTAAATAAGCTTGGAGAATACTATGCAAAGGCTATTAATGATAAATATGGTGTAGACTTTGATGTATTGTTTGGACCAGCTTATAAGGGAATTCCTCTTACTGTTGCTACTACAATGGCTATCAATAAACTTTACGGAGCTGATATTAGATATTGCTCAAATCGTAAAGAGGAAAAGGATCATGGAGATACAGGAATTTTACTTGGAAGTCCAATAGATGAAGATGATAGGATTGTATTTATTGAGGATGTTACTACTTCAGGAAAATCCATTGATGAAACACTCCCGATTGTTAAAGCACAAGGTGGAAAAAACATTATCGGTATTGTGATTTCTGTTGATAGAATGGAACAGGGTAAGACAGATAAAAGTGCATTAGAAGAAATTAAAGAGAATTACCAGATGGAAACTACAGCTATCGTAACGATGGCGGAGGTTATAGAACACTTATACAATAAAGAGTATAACGGAAAAATCATAATTGATGATACTATGAAGGCAAAGATTGACGCATATTATGAGCAATATGGCATAAAGTAAAGATTCAAGGAGAGGTGATTTTGATGGAAGAAAAGATTGAAAAACTTGTTAAAAGAACCGGCGGAATTGCAATTACACTAGGGATACTTTCTATAGTAGCAGGCGTTACTATTGGAGTACTTACCATTGTAAATGGTGGTAAGTTATTAAAAGGCAAATCTAATATTTTGTATTAAGAAACACATGCAGGCAAATATGGCCGGAATTAGTTTTCCGGCCTATAGTTTTTTGAAAGGACCATTGATATGGGAATCTTTAAGAAATATAAATTTACAGATAAGAGACAATCTAGAAAAGGTCTGATAGCATCAGGTCTTTTTCTACTATCACTTATAAGTTTAATAGCAGGAATCTATGTGTCATACAAACACCATGGAGATGGAAATATTATGGTGGGATTTGCAGGAGCGGCTTCATTTGTATTATCTGCGTCAGGATTTATTGTGGGTATGAAGAGTTTTAAAGAAGAGAATATCTTCCTTTTATTCCCATGGATTGGAACTGTGGGAAGTGCAGTGATTTGGTTTGGAATTGCCTGTATTATTTTAATTGGAATTTAAAGAAAGGTAGTAAATATGAGCTACAAAGAATTATTTAAAGAAGAGAATATTGAAGCAGAAGAAAGATTTGATTTAGCAATTGAAAGAATCAAATCTATTATAGATGAAAAAACAGTTCCGAAAGTTTATCAGGACTATTTCAGCAGTACAGCAAAGTTAATTATATATATAACTAATATCCTTAATATTAGCAAAAATGATGAAATCAGAAATAAGAGTCTAGAAGAGTTACAGGAAATGAATGATGAAATGTTTGCGTCCCTATATCCAGATAACTATGATAGTTCTTTTGCTAATCCGGCACATATGGAAGAATGTTTTGGAGAAATATATGGAAAATATTTAGGATATCTTTATGTATCTATATTTAAAATGATTCCTTATGCAATCGAGTACAGAATGAAGGAAGTTACCATTTTTATGGAGCTTTTTATAGAAATATATAATATTTTCGAGAGCGAAGATTTAAGTGAAGCTAACTTAAAGGATACAATTTACTGGTTCGAAAGTGATTATTCTGACGTGTTTCTTGAAGATAGTATAAGATGTCAATTGGATACATCCCTTGATTTCTACTACAACATCCTTATGGAGTCAGATCTGGATGATATAAGATACCTATATTTTTATGGAAAGTATGTATCAAAAAATGAAGTGGAAACAGCCAACTACCTAAGAAAACTATCTACGGAAAAAATTGAGGCGATGGCATCTACATTCACAGAGGGCTTTGCGAGGGGATTTGAACTGGGAAGAAAAGATATGTCAAAGAAGAAGTATGTTGAAGTTAGATATCCGCTAGGATTTGAAAGAATGGTTAGGGTTGCGGTGAAGCAGTTTAAGAAAATGGGACTAGAAACCATTATACGACCAGCTACAATTTCTTCTACGCCAATCAATAAGCAAATGACATTTGATCATAAGTTTGATGCAGGTCTATTTTTAGATAAAGCCATGAGCGAAAGAAAACTTTCAGTTGTTCGTGTGACCATGGATAAATACAAGGATTTGGCAGAACTAAAGGCAGGGCCAGCCGTAATAGAAACATTTGGAGAAACACCTTTTGAACCAGTAGCGACGAAAGGTGCGGTAAAATTAAATGAAAAACAAAGTAAGATATATGCATCATACCAAAATTCCTATGTTCAGATATTGTGCGAATATGTAAAACGGGATGAAACTTCATTCACGATTATAGCATATCCAATTCCAGAAATTGGCCCATTGTATGAAACGTTATTTAATGAGACAATAAGGATAAATACTTTAGACAATGATAAATTTCAAAAAATTCAGCAGAAAATTATTGATGCATTGGATAAAGGAACGAGCGTACATGTTTTAGGAAAAGGTGATAATGCTACAGACATTACTATTGCATTACATACACTTAAAAATAGTGAAATCGAAACTAATTTTGAAAATTGTACAGCAGACGTGAATATTCCAGTTGGTGAGGTTTTTACATCACCTAAACTTAAAGGAACCAATGGTATTTTAAATGTTAGTGGAGTGTATCTAGATGGTATTAAATATAACAATTTGAAGATATCCTTTGAAGATGGAATCATTAAAGATTACACTTGTGATAATTATGAAGAAAAAGAGAAAGCTAAGGCTTTCATAAAAGAAAATCTGTTGGGAAATAGGGAGACCCTTCCAATAGGTGAGTTTGCTATTGGAACAAACACAACTGCATATGTTATGGCCAATAAATATAATATTGTATATAAGCTTCCGATACTGATAGTGGAGAAGATGGGACCTCATTTTGCAATTGGAGATACCTGCTATTCCCATGAGGAGGATATAATGACATATAATCCAGATGGAAAGGCAATAGTGGCAAGGGAAAACGAATACAGTGCCCTTAGACATGAAAAGCCTGAAGAAGCTTATTTTGGATGTCATACAGATATAACAATTCCTTACGATGAATTGGAAGAAATAGCAGTTATCCTGCCAGATGGAGAAAAGATTATAATAATAAAAGACGGTAGATTTGTCCTGGATGGGACGAGAGATTTAAATGAACCATTTGAAAATAATTAACCGTATTGCATTGACTTGAATAATCAGATAAAGTAGAATATAGACGAGTATTGTGCTTTGTTTTATGTAGAAGCGCAATATATGAATTTAATCTTTATAAAAAAAGGAGACTAAAAGCATGGCTAAAGTTGGTATTATTATGGGCAGTGACTCTGATTTAGACATCATGAGTAAAGCTGCTGATATTTTAGAGAAATTAGGTATTGATTATGAAATGACAATCATTTCAGCTCACAGAATGCCGGATATATTTTATGATTATGCTAAATCAGCAGAGTCAAAGGGAATGAAAGTTATTATTGCTGGAGCAGGTGGTGCAGCTCATTTACCAGGTATGGCAGCAGCTATTTTCCCAATGCCAGTTGTAGGCGTGCCTATTCATACAAAGTCATTAGGTGGGGTAGATTCACTTTATTCAATAGTACAGATGCCAGGTGGTATTCCAGTTGCAACTGTTGCTATTAATGGAGGATTAAATGCTGGTTTATTAGCAGCAAAGATTCTTGCAACAAGTGATGAAGCACTTTTGGAAAAACTCAAGGACTATTCAGCAAAGATGAAAGACAAAGTAGTAGAAAAAGCTGAAAAACTTGAAGAAGTTGGATATAAGAACTACAAATAGATTATAGTCGATTATTCCCACTAAGGGACATTAGAAAGGAACATTAAAATGGATTACAAGAACGCTGGAGTTGATATTGAAGCTGGATACAAGTCAGTAGAACTTATGAAGAGTGCTGTAAAGGCAACTATGAGACCAGAAGTTTTAGGAGGACTTGGAGGCTTTTCGGGAGCATTTTCACTAGAAAAGATTAAAGAAATGGANGANCCAGTACTTTTATCAGGAACAGATGGATGTGGTACAAAGGTTAAACTTGCTTTCATTTTAGACAAGCATGATACAATCGGTATTGATGCAGTTGCTATGTGTGTAAATGACGTAGTATGTGCAGGTGGAGAACCATTATTTTTCCTTGACTATATTGCATGTGGAAAGAATTATCCAGAAAAGATAGCTACAATAGTTAGTGGCGTAGCTGAAGGATGTAAGCAGTCAGGCTGTGCACTTCTTGGTGGAGAAACAGCAGAACATCCAGGACTTATGCCAGTAGACGAATATGATATAGCTGGTTTCGCAGTTGGTGTTGTTGATAAAAAGGACCTTATTACAGGTGCAAATATTAAAGATGGTGATACATTAATTGGTATTGCTTCAAGTGGCGTTCATAGTAATGGTTTTTCTCTTGTTAGAAAAGTATTCAAGATGACAGAAGAAGCATTAAATACATACTATGATTCATTAGGTACAACACTTGGTGAAGCTCTTATTACCCCAACAAGAATTTATGTTAAAGCATTACAAAATGTTAAAAATGCAGGTGTTACGATTAAAGGATGTAGTCATATTACAGGTGGCGGCTTCTATGAAAATATCCCAAGAATGCTTCCAGATGGAATTAGAGCTGTTGTAAATAAAGATAGCTACGAAGTTCCAGCTATATTCAAGATGCTTATGGCAGACGGTGATATCGCAGAAGAAATGATGTACAGCACATTTAACATGGGTGTTGGTATGATTCTTGCAGTAGATAAAGCGGATGTCGAAAAGACTATGAAAGCAATCGAAGAAGCAGGAGATAAATGTTTTGTAATTGGACATACAAAGAAGGGTGAAAAAGGAGTTACATTATGCTAAGAATTGGCGTAATGGTTTCTGGTGGTGGAACCAATCTTCAAGCTATCATAGATGGTATTGAAGAGGGTGCTATTACTAATACCGAAATAGCAGTTGTTATAAGCAATAACAAAAATGCATTTGCTTTAGAGAGAGCAAAAACACATGGTATTGATGCGGTTTGTGTATCTCCCAGAGATTTTGAAGATAGAGCAGATTTTAATACCGAACTTATTAATGTAATTGATTCATATAATGTGGATCTTGTGGTTTTGGCAGGATGTTTAGTAGTTCTTCCAAGTGAGTTAATAGATAAGTATGCTAATAAAATAATAAATATTCACCCTTCTCTAATACCTAGTTTTTGTGGTACAGGTTTTTATGGACTTAAGGTTCATGAAAAGGTATTAGAAAGAGGTGTTAAAGTGACAGGTGCAACAGTTCATTTTGTGGACGAGGGCACAGATACAGGACCAATTATTTTCCAAAAGACAGTAGAGGTGCTTGATGATGATACTCCTAAGACTCTTCAACAAAGAGTAATGGAGCAGGCTGAGTGGGTAATAATGCCTAAGGCCATCGATTACATTGCCAATAATAGACTACAAATTGTAAATGGAAAAGTAATTACTAAATAAGATTATTGTACATATGGAGGTCGGTCATGAAAGTTTTGATAGTTGGAAGTGGCGGAAGAGAACATGCAATTGCCTGGAAGGTTGCTCAAAGTGAAAAGGTAGAAAAAATATACTGTGCACCAGGGAATGCAGGTATCGGAGAAATTGCAGAGTGTGTTGATATAGCAGCTATGGATTTTGATGGTTTGGTAGCATTTGCAAAGGAAAAACAGATTGATTTAACAATTATTGGTATGGATGATCCTTTAGTAGGTGGAGTTGTGGATGTTTTTGAAAAGGAGGGTCTTAGAGTATTTGGACCAAGAGCTAATGCAGCCATACTTGAGGGTTCAAAGGCATTTTCAAAGGATCTTATGAAGAAGTATAACATACCAACAGCAGCATATGAAACATTTGATACACCAGAGGCAGCAATGGAATACCTTGAAACTTCTGAATATCCAATAGTTTTAAAAGCAGATGGTTTAGCACTGGGAAAAGGCGTTCTTATTTGTAACACAAAAGAGGAAGCTATGGAAGGTGTTAAGACATTAATGCTGGATAAGCAATTTGGCTGCGCAGGTAACACTATAGTGATTGAAGAATTTATGACAGGAAGAGAAGTTTCGGTTTTATCATTTGTAGATGGAAATACCATTAAGATTATGACCTCGGCGCAAGACCATAAGAGAGCAAAGGATGGTGACCTCGGTTTAAATACAGGTGGTATGGGAACATTTTCACCAAGTCCATTTTACACAGATGAAGTTGACAAATTCTGCAAGGAATATGTATACCAGGCATCGGTTGATGCTATGAAATCAGAAGGTAGAGAATTTAAAGGAATTATCTTCTTCGGATTAATGTTGACAGACAAAGGACCAAAAGTTCTAGAATACAATGCTAGGTTCGGAGATCCTGAAACACAGGTTGTGCTTCCAAGAATGAAAAATGATATTGTAGATGTGTTTGAAGCTTGTATTGACGGCACATTAGACCAGATAAACCTTGAATTTGAAGATAATGCAGCAGTATGTGTAGTGCTTGCATCAGATGGTTATCCTGAACATTATGATAAAGGATTTAAGATAACAGGATTTGAGAATTTCAAGGATAAAGAAGGTTATTACGTATTTCATGCGGGAACAAAACTCCAAGATGGAGAGATTGTTACCAATGGCGGCAGAGTGTTAGGAGTGGTTGCGAAAGGTGAGAATCTTAAAGCGGCAAGAGCTGATGCTTACGAAGCTACAAAGTTAATAGAATTTGAAAACAAGTACATGCGAAATGATATAGGAAAGGGAATTGATGAGGCATAAGTTTTCAAAACAAGGAGCCAATGTTATTTGTTATATTACCATTATATCAATAATAGTTGGCTTTTTTGTAAATAATACATATACAACTGCATATGGATATGATGAAAGGGCAGCAATAGTTGTGGGTATATCAACCACCTTAAATGTTCGTTCGGATGCTGGTACAGGAAATTCTGTAGTGGGAACACTAAAAAATAGTGACGAAGTTACAGTTGTAGGAGAAAAATATGCTACGGATGGAAGTTTATGGTATCAGGTAAAGTATATAGATAGCGAAAGCAAAACTATTATAGGTTACTGCCATAGTAATTACATCGAAATAGTATACAAATCAGATGTGGATTTTGAGACTTATTTAAGTGAGCAAGGTTTTCCAGAAAGCTACAAACCAGCTCTAAGGACTTTGCATGAAAAATATCCTAATTGGGTATTTAAGGCAGATGTATACAACTATACATGGGCAGAAGTGCTCCAGGCAGAAAATGTAATTGGACGAAGTTTGATTGCATCTGATGAAAAAAGTTCATGGAAATCAACAGTGGGTTCGGCATACAATTGGAAAACAGGTAAATGGACAGGATACGATGGTCCTGGATGGGTTCAGGCATCAAATGACTTGGTTGCATATTACCTAGATCCAAGAAATTTTTTGGATGAGACAAGTATATTCCAATTTGAATCCTTGTCATATAATCCAGCTTTTCATAACGAGGATGGTGTGAAAAAGCTAATTAAAAGCACATTTATGGCAACGGCTACAATTGAGAATAATAAGACATATAGCTCGGCAATTATGGAGGCGGCAGTACGTTCAAATGTGAGTCCATATCACTTGTCTAGTTCAATTATACAAGAGATTGGTTCTACTACTCCATCTACAATTATTTCTGGTACTGTACCAGGTTATTTAGGAATATATAACTACTATAATTGGGGTGCATATACTACCTCAAATGCAACAGCAATTCAAAATGGATTGATATATGCAGCAAAATCAGATCCCGCAACGCTTAGACCGTGGAAGACACGATTAGATGCTATTGTGGGTGGTGCAATTAAATTAGGCACTGACTATATTAATAGAGGACAAAACACACCATATTATAAGAAATTTGACTTGGTGACGCCATATTCACATCAATATATGACGCATATTCGAGCAGCGGAATTAGAAGGTACAAGAAGCGGTAATGCTTATACACAGGAAATGAAAAATACTATGAATTTTGTATTTAATATACCAGTATACAAAAGTATGCCAGATACAGTGGCAGCCTTGCCTACTAAGGATGGAAGTCCTAATAATGCTCTTAAAAGTTTAAGTGTCAGTGGATGCAATTTAACACCAACATTTAACTACAACACACTAAATTATGCTATTGAAGTTGCAAATAGTGTTTCAAAGGTTAAAATTTCAGCAACAGCATATGATTCTACTGCAACAATCTCTGGAACAGGAGAACTAAAACTCGCAGTAGGTTCTAACAAGGCAACAATAAAGGTAACAGCCCAAAATGGAGATGTTCGTAATTATGTAATCACCATCGTAAGAAAAGAAGGAACTCAGGTGACTACTACATTTACTACCTCATTTGTTAAAGATACTACAAAAATGCAAATTCGTGGCTTAGCATCAAAAACAAAAGTTGAAGATTTTCTAAAGGCCTGCAAGGTGGAGAATGGAAGTATATCTGTTGTAAATTCATCAGGAACAGCCAAAACCACTGGATATATAGCAACATCTGACAAAGTTATTATAAAGGATAGTGCAGGAAAAAAAATATCCGAATACACATGTATACTCTATGGTGATGTAAATGGAGATGGTGTGATTAATATAATAGATTCATATATTATTAGAAAATATAATTTAGGAACATATACGCTTACTGGAGCATTCCTTGAAGCAGGTGATGTGAACAGGGGTGGCGATGGCATTAATATAATGGATGCGTATATGTTGAGAAAATACAACTTGGGACAGCGAACACTCAATCAAAACTAGTAGGAGAACATATGAAAACAGGAAAAATAACTAAAAAAGTAAGATTAATAATATGCTGCATCTGTGCGATGCTAGTTTTAACAGTGTTTAGTAGTGCAGATGTATATGCCGCAGACGTTAATGGCGTAGTTAGCAGTGTAAGCACTACTCAGGACTCAGAAGCAAAGATAACAGTTACATTTTCATCACAGGATTTAATAGGTGCAATTGAAGCATATGTACAATATGATTCCTCAGCACTTGAGTTTATAAGTGGAACAACACCATTAGGTGAAGTGGTTGGTGGAAATGGAAGAATTAAAATTTTTATAGATTTTTGTGAATTAAATACGACGACCGTAGAACTAAAGTTTAAGGCAAAAAGTCTGGGAACACATAATATATATTTAACAGCAGACAGCACGTTTATAGGTACAGATTTTCAAAGTATGAAACTCGTCGCTGATACCGGTACTGTAACAGTAACATCACCAATTACAGTTTCCTCTGATAATACACTTTCAAACCTTACAGTTTATGGAGTTAAACAGGATGGAAACACAGTTCCAGGATGGTTTTGGCCAGCATTTGATCCTTGGACTACGAACTACAGTTTAAATGTTACCACAGATATTACAAAACTTGCAATTACAGCAAATGCTACAGATAGTGCAAAAGCTTCAGTGACTGTAAGTGATACAACTTTGAATATAGGCAATAACACCATTACGATTACAGTAAAGGCAGAAGATGGAAGTACAAAGCAGTATGTTTTAAATGTACTTAGAGCGGCACAAGAGGAAGAGACTCCTGTAACTGAACCTGAACCTGAACCTGAAACCCCTGTGGAGAGGCCAACTATAACAATTGGAAGTGATACATATACTATTATAGATGTAGATGATTCAATTGAATTGCCAGAAGGATACGAGAGGGCACAGGTTGAATACAAAAATGTGCAGATTACAGGTGCGAAAGGATTAGGAACAGGTATTGTGCTTATCGCCCTTTCAAAAGGTGATGAAGCACCGGAGCTTTTTGTATATGATGCCAAAAGTGGTCAGGTATATAGATTTACTATGGTGCAGGTAATATCAGCCTCATACGTAATATTAGAAATGGATGGAGTGGATATTGAACCACCAAAGGGTTATAAGTTGTCATCTATAGAAGTAGATGGTAAAATGGTAGTTGCTTATGTTAGAGATGGTGTAGACGTATGTGTTGTTTATGCAGTAGATAGTTCAGGAGCAAAAGATTTATATTATTATGATACGAAGGCTAAAACCTTAATGAAGTATTTTGACAATAGTGAAGAACAAACTGGCGATACAGTAGATGTAATACAAAGTGAGGTAGAAACATCAGATAATTCTAATAAAATGGAAAAGTTAAAGTTTTGGAATCGCATTATTTTAATTGTTTCTGCCACAGTTATTTTGTTAATGATAGCGGTAATAATAGTATTGGTTATCACAGTAAAAAATTCTCACAGAAAAAACAATGAAGACTTAGATAATCAAAATCTAGAGGAACTTTTTCCAGAAGATGTAGATACAAATCCAGAGGAGACGACTATAGGAGAAGATATACCTGTGGAGGAAAATTTACAAGAAGAAAAGCCAGAGGATATTTCAGAGGAAATATCTACCGGAGAGATGAATTTAGATGAAATTTCAGAAGAAACCCCAGATGAAGGGATGCAAGAAAATTTTTCAGAAGGGAATTTGGAGGAATTGTCTATAGGAGAGTCTCTTGTAGAGAAAATGCCTACAGAGGAAATGCCTACAGAGGAAATGCCTACAGAGGAAATACCTACAGAAGAAATACCTCCAGAAGATTCTTTAAAAGAAGAAATTGATAAAAAGAAGATTATCGAGGAAATCCTTGAGGATAAATCAAAATCATTAGATGAAAAGGAACTAGATATGGTTCTTGATGAGTTACTTGACGATTTGTTAAAGTAAGGAGTAATTTATATCAAGGAGGTATAAGGACATGAAATTAGAATTTACAAAGAGCGCTAAATTGGCATTGGAATATGCAAATAAAACGTCAAAATCACTTAAACATAGTTATATAGGAACAGAGCATCTTTTAGTTGGATTATGCAAGTCAGAAGATGGTGTGGCATCTGTTGTACTAAAAAATTATAAGGTTTTTGAAGATAAACTAGTAGATTTAATTGAGCAATATATTGCACCTGTTAAACCAGTGGAAGTGATAGAATCTACAGGATTATCTCCAAAGGCAAAGAAGATAATCGAAAACAGTGCTATAGAAGCAGAAAAATTTAAAAGTAAGCTGATTGGCACAGAGCATATTTTAGTGGCCATTTTAAAGGACACAGATAGCGCAGCTCCAAGACTATTAAATACACTGGGCGTGAATCTTCAAAAAATGTATGCAGATTTATTATTGGCAATGGGTGAGGATACCAGTTTGGTAAAAGATAGTTTTTCCAATGGAAAACCTATTAAAAACGAAGTAAAACAGACATTCCCTGTTCTAAGACAATACAGTCGAGAACTTACAGAAGCAGCAAGGGAAGGAAAGATAGATCCTGTTATAGGCCGAGACATAGAAATAGAAAGAGTTATTCAAATATTAAGCAGAAGAACAAAGAATAACCCCTGCCTAATTGGAGAACCAGGAGTAGGAAAGACCGCTATTGTTGAAGCACTTGCTACTAAGATTGTAAATGGGGAGGTACCTAATAGTATCCGTCAGATGCAGATATTCACGCTAGATGTATCAGCTATGGTTGCAGGTTCAAAATATAGAGGTGAATTCGAGGAAAGAATTAAGAGAATATTATCCGAAGTTCGTGGACTTAGTAATGTACTCCTTTTTATTGACGAGATTCATACAATTATAGGTGCAGGTGGTGCAGAAGGTGCTATGGACGCTGCAAATATTTTGAAACCGGCATTGGCAAGAGGCGAAGTTAGGATTATCGGAGCTACTACCATTAGCGAATATCGCAAGAAATTTGAGAAGGATGTAGCATTAGAGAGAAGATTCCAGCCTGTTACTGTTGAAGAACCAACCAAGGAAGAGGCTATAGCAATATTAAATGGTCTTTGCAGTAAATATGAAGAATTCCATAATGTTGTAATTTCAAGGGAAAGTATTCAGGCAGCAGTAGAAATGTCGCAAAGATATATTAATGACAGATTTTTGCCAGATAAAGCTATAGATTTATTAGATGAAGCAGCAGCTAGAATAAATCTAAAGTATAACCGTGATAATACGCAGATGACGGATTTGATTAAGAAAAATGCCGAATTAAAGAGTGAAATTGAAGAGTGCCTAATTCAGGAACAGTTCGAGGATGCCAAGAGTCTATTGAAGGAAGTTAAGGACAATGAAAAGTTGTATGCTCAGTTACAGAAGAAGGGACGTAATTCAAAAATCCATAAAAAAGCTATTGTAACAGACAATGAAATCGCTGAGGTGGTTTCAGGATGGACAAAAATACCAGTAAATAAACTTTCAGAGAGTGAGAGTTCAAAATTAGTAAAGTTGGAAAAGACATTACATGAGAGAGTAATTGGTCAAGAAGAAGCTGTGACAGCAGTAGCTAAGGCAGTGAGGCGAGGTAGGGTTGGTTTAAAAGACCCTAAAAGACCAACTGGCTCATTTTTATTCCTTGGACCAACAGGTGTTGGAAAAACAGAATTGTCAAAGGCATTGGCAGAGGCTGTGTTTGGAAGCGAGAACTCCATTATAAGAGTAGATATGTCAGAATATATGGAAAAACATAGCGTATCTAAAATGATAGGCTCACCTCCTGGATATGTAGGATTTGACGATGGAGGACAGCTATCTGAAAAAGTTAGAAGAAATCCATATTCGGTAATTTTATTTGATGAAGTTGAAAAGGCTCATCCTGATGTATTTAATGTACTTTTGCAGGTATTAGATGATGGTAGAATTACGGATGCTCAGGGAAGGGTATGCGATTTTAAAAATACTATTATTATTATGACTTCGAATGCAGGTGCTGAGAAGATAATGGAACCAAAAAAACTTGGATTTACTTCAGAAGATGACTCCAAGCGTGATCACGATACCATGAAGAATAATGTTATGGAAGTCGTGAAAAAAATGTTTAAACCAGAGTTTATCAATAGAATTGATGATATAATAGTATTCCACGCTTTAACAAAGGAAGATATGCTAAAGATTGTCAATATTATGCTTAAAGAAGTGAAAAATAGAATTGATAAGCAGATGGGAATAAAACTTAACGTGACATCTGCGGCAAAGAAACATATTGTGGAAAAGAGCTTTGATAAAAAATATGGTGCAAGACCTCTTAGAAGAGCAATACAAAATATGATTGAGGATCAGTTGGCAGAGGAAATTTTATCTGGTAGAATTAAGTCTTTGGACTCAGTTAAAGTGTTTATTAAAGACAAAAAACTACATTTTGAAAAAAATAAATAATAGTGGCAAAAAAGCACGATTTGATGTATAATTTTTATATCATTTGAGGATGAAAATTTTAGCGTGAAATACTTAAAAAATTAAAAACACAGGAGGCACAAGATGGCAGTAGTTGAAGAAATAATTCGTGTAGAAAAGGACGGTTCGATTAGTTTTGGTAATCATAAACTTAGTGTAAAGACAAAGGTTTCAGATTTTGAATATGCAGGAGATCTTTACAAAGTAAAAACATATAATAAGATTACAAAGTTAGAGAAGAATGGACTTTTTATTTATGAATCAGTGCCAGGTACAAGTGTAAATGATATGTCTCTTACAGAGAATGGTATGGAATTCACAGCAGACGCTTCGACTGATGCACAGATTACAGTTGAGCTTATGAGTAGTACAGAATATACACTTTATATTGATGGAGTTAATGCTGGAACAACAACTAGTAATTTAAGTGGTAAAGTGATGCTTAGTATTTCAGCTAGCGATAGACCAACAAAGGTAAAGATAGTAAAGGCATAGTCCGGAGGAAAGATGGCTAAGAGTAGTACAATTTTCTTCTGTAAGGAATGTGGATTTGAATCAGTAAAGTGGCTGGGACAATGTCCTGGTTGTAAGGAATGGAATTCATTTGTTGAAGAACCAGTAAAAAAGAAATCTACACCTCGTGGAGTTACAAAAAACCATGGGATAGAAGTTACACCATCAGCTATATCAACTATATCATTAGAGGAAGAAGGAAGAACTCCTACACATTTTGAAGAGTTTGATAGGGTATTGGGTGGTGGAATAGTAGATGGATCACTTATATTGGTAGGTGGAGATCCTGGTATAGGAAAATCTACATTATTGTTGCAGGTGTGTAAAAACTTATCAGACGATGGCAAACAAGTTTTATATATTTCTGGAGAAGAGTCTCTGAAACAAATAAAATTGAGAGCCAATAGGATAGGTGATTTCACAGATAATCTAAATCTCTTGTGTGAGACATCCCTTGATACTATTGAAGAATGTATAAAGAGACTGAAGCCAGATATTGTGGTAATAGATTCAATACAGACGATGTACAAGGAAGATGTGACATCTGCTCCAGGTAGTGTAAGTCAAGTTAGAGAGTCTACAAATGTTTTGATGCAACTTGCAAAGACGCTTGGTATATCTATTTTTGTAGTTGGGCATGTAACCAAGGAAGGTGTGGTTGCAGGACCTCGTGTACTAGAACATATGGTTGACACTGTATTGTATTTTGAAGGTGACAGAAATGTATCCTATAGAATACTTAGAGGTGTAAAGAATAGATTTGGTTCTACTAATGAGATTGGTGTATTTGAGATGGTACAAAGTGGATTGAGAGAAGTCAAAAATCCATCTGAATATATGTTAAACGGTCGACCGACATCAGCATCAGGCTCTGTGGTAGCCTGCTCTATAGAGGGTACGAGACCGATGCTTGTAGAGATACAGGCACTTGTATGCAAGACCAATTTTGGATTACCGAGAAGAACAGCAGCAGGAACGGATTATAATAGAGTGAATCTGTTGATGGCTGTTTTAGAAAAAAGAATGGGATATAAGCTGGGTGAATGTGATGCCTACCTAAATATTGCAGGAGGTATCAAAGTAAATGAACCGGCTCTAGATTTAGCTATTATTATGTCACTTATATCCAGTTATAAGGACAAGCCAGTAGATGATGACACTATCATATTTGGTGAAGTCGGATTGTCTGGTGAGGTTCGAGCAGTTAATATGGCTGAACAAAGGGTGGCAGAAGCAGTCAAATTAGGATTCGCCACTTGCATACTTCCACAGGTATCTTTAGATGCTATGAAGCCTAGAAAGGGAATTAAACTAATAGGCGTTAAAACAGTTAAAGATGCAGTGATGTTACTTAGTTAATTATGTATCGCAAGAGACAATTAGGAAAATAAACTTTAGGAGGATGTTACTATGAGTACACAATTAGCAAACGAAGTAATACAAATAGTTGAGGATTTGGATGCATCACAGTTAAAACTTGAAAAGAATGCATTTGATGTAATTAATTCCTCAGATACATCTCTTAACCTTGTTAAGGATGGCATTGGTGAGATTGATGTTCTTATCAAAAAGATTGAAGATCTTAACGAATCAGTTAAGACCTCTCAGCAGCGTATTGAGCAGATGAAAGAAGTATCAAATGTAATTGCTGATTTCGCAAAAGTTATTTCAGGTATTGCAAACAAAACAAATATTCTTTCACTTAATGCTTCTATTGAAGCAGCAAGAGCTGGTGAACATGGTAGAGGTTTTGCAGTAGTTGCACAGGAAGTACAAACACTTGCAAGTCAGACAAAGAATTCTTCATCAGAAATTGCAAATAAGATTGGTGAAGTTCAGCAGTATGTTAACGGCATGGTAGAATCTATGGATAGCATATATACCAATGCAGAAGAACAAAATCAGATGGCATCATCAGTAGGAGAACTTCTTAATAAGATTTTAGATGCAGCCAATGTAGCCAACGATGTATCAAGAAATATGGAAAATGAAATTGCATACCAAAGAGACATTACAGATCAGGCTCGTACAACTCTTAACAGATATAAAGAGGATGACAAATCTGTAGAAACACAGGCTCTTGATTATTAAGAATTAAGTCAATAATTGTTGACATTAATGCGATGATATGTTATAAATATAGAGCAGTCAAAAAACTGCTCTATATACACACCTAGGGGTGTAGTTCATCGGTAGAATAAGAGTCTCCAAAACTCCAGAGGAGGGTTCGATTCCTTCCACCCCTGCTAACAAACGAGTCTCAAATCCTTATATCAAGGGTTTGAGATTTTTTGGTTTTATTCAGTATAATAACATATCCAAATAGAAACGGAGAACATCCCACATATGGAAGATTTAATAAACAATAGATGTAACTTATGTCCAAGAAATTGTGGTGCAGACAGATATAACGGGGAAGTAGGATATTGCAAAGCAGGAAACACTCTAGTAGTAGCTAGAGCGGCATTGTATTTTTGGGAAGAACCTTGTATCTCGGGTGACGATGGCTCTGGTACTGTGTTTTTTTCAGGCTGCCAATTAAGATGCGTATACTGTCAAAATCGAAATATTGCTATTGGCAAGACAGGCAAAGAGATTTCCATAGAACGCTTAGTAGAGATATTTTTTGAACTAAAGGATAAAGGTGCAAACAATATAAATTTAGTTACCCCTAGCCATTTTGCAAATAGTATTAGAAAAGCATTGGAAATGGCAAAAATTCAAGGCTTAGATTTGAAAGTGGTGTATAATACCAGTGCATACGATAATGTTGAGACCATAAAGAGTTTTGATGGATTAGTTGATATATATTTACCAGATATGAAATATTATGACTCTAATTTATCAAAAAGGTATTCTAATGCGCCAGACTATTTTGATGTGGCAAGTTCGGCTATATCAGAGATGGTTAGACAACGTGGCAAGTTTAAAATAAACGACAAAGGTATTATGGAAAATGGTGTAATTGTTCGTCATTTAGTATTACCAGAGGCAACGCAGGATTCAAAGAGGATTATTAAATATCTCTATGATACATATGGTGACGATATTTTTATAAGCATCATGAATCAATATACACCTATTTGGGAGGGAGATGCACTTAGTAACTACCCCGAACTTAGGAGAAAAATCACAAAAGAAGAATATGACGAAGTAGTTGATTATGCTATTGAAATTGGCATTGAAAATGGATTTATACAAGAAGGGGATACAGCAAAAGAAAGCTTTATTCCCAAGTTCGACTTAGAAGGAGTTTAGGATGGATAGATTAACAAAAAATGATGTAAAAAAGATTGAAGCAGAGATAGAATATAGAAAACTAGTAGTTAGAAAAGAGGCCATTGAGGCAGTAAAAGAAGCCAGGGCTCATGGTGATTTAAGCGAGAATTTTGAGTATTATGCAGCAAAAAAAGATAAAAATAAAAATGAAAGCAGAATTAGATACCTTGAAAGAATGTTAAGAACAGCCCAGATAATATCGGATGAATCAAAAGACGATGAAGTAGGTCTTAACAACAAGGTGGAATTATTTTTTACAGATGATTCATCTACGCAGGTAGTGAAATTAGTTACATCTATTAGAGGTAATTCTGTGGGTGGTAACATTAGTATTGAATCGCCAGTAGGAAAAGCTATAGTAGGTCACAAGGTCGGAGAAACCGTGACAGTAAAGGTTAATGAGAACTTTTCATATGACGTTGTTATAAAGAAAATTGATAAAACTACAGATGATGCCAATGACGCAATAAGAAGCTACTAGAATACCAAAGTTAAGGAGATTTATCATGAGAGAAATGGAATTTAAAATGGAGAGGGAAGGTCTTGTAAAGGAAGGGCAAGAGGTAGAAATAAGCGAGGGTAAACTACCAAGTAGCTATTACTATACCTTAGAGCCTGCAGTAGCAATGTCTGCTAATTATCAATTTCGTGAAAGATTAAAAAGTAGAACTGGCAATGTGAAAAAAATACATGAAACAGATAGAGGATTCTTTGTAACAGTAGAATTTGATGATTAATAGGCGAGTAATAGATGATTATTAGAACATTATTGGAGGATTCTCAACTGAAGAATATGTGTGAAAATTCTAGGAGGAAATGTTATGGTCTATACAGTTACGTTTAATCCAGCACTTGACTATGCTGTGGGCGTTGAAGAATTTATACTCGGACAAGTAAATAGGGCATATAATGAAAGCATACTTCCTGGTGGTAAAGGAATAAATGTGTCAGTGGTACTTAGTCATTTATCGGTGGAAAATACGGCCTTGGGTTTTGTGGCAGGATTTACGGGAAAGCAGATATGTGAAAGGTTAGAAAGTGAGGGTGTGGCTACAGATTTTATTGAAGTAGAGGGTGTTAGCCGAATTAACATTAAACTTAAATCTAGGGAAGAAACAGAGATTAATGGTCTTGGTCCTATTATATGTGAAGAGGCAATACAGGAATTAATGGCGAAATTGGAAGTGATAGAGGATGGGGATTTTATAGTGCTTGCAGGGAGCATACCAAAATCTGTACCCGATTCTATTTACATGGATATTATGAGTAAACTCAAAGATAGAAATATTAGGTTTATCGTAGATGCAACAGGAGATTTGCTAGTTAATGTATTGAAAAACCATCCGTTTTTGATTAAGCCTAATAAACAAGAATTAAGTGAAATATTTAATGCAAATATAGATTCAAATGATGAAGTGATTTTTTACGCAAGAAAACTCATAGATATTGGAGCTGAAAATGTGCTAGTGTCTATGGCAGGTGATGGGGCTATACTAGTGACAAAAGAGGATACTTTCTTTATGAATGCACCTAAAGGGGAACTGGTGGATTCCGTTGGTGCAGGTGATTCTATGGTAGCTGGATTTATCGCAGGATATATTGAGACGCAAAATCTTCTTGAAGCACTTAAAATGGGAATAGCAGCAGGGAGTGCAAGTGCATTTTCAAAAAACTTAGCGACAGCAGATGAAATCAGGGGTATATACCAACAAATTGTGCTATAATAATAGAAGTAAATTTATTTCATAAAAATGCGGTATGCGTTTGATTCGGAGCACAAATGGAAACATTTAAAGATGATAAGCTTAAAATATCAGTTAGAAATCTCGTAGAGTTTGTACTTAGAACTGGTGATATAGACAATAGATACAGCACTGGGCTAGATACAGAGGCAATGGTCGCAGGAGGAAAGATTCATAGAAAAATCCAAAGTAGGATGGGAGCAAACTACGCGGCAGAAGTGGCTCTTAGATGTGAAATATTCTATGAGAAGTTCTCTATTATTGTAGACGGAAGGGCAGATGGAATAATCTCAGGAGAAATTGTCACTGTGGATGAGATTAAAGGAGTTAAACGAGATATAGAATACATTAAAGAGCCTATGCAGGTCCATCTTGCCCAGGCTATGTGTTATGCGTACATATATGGAAATGATAATAAACTTGAAACTATTCGCGTTCAAATGACATATGTAAATTTAGAAACAGAGGAAATAAAAAGATTTATTGAAGAATATACAATGGAGTACTTGAGTAATTGGTTTCATATGATAGTGGACGAGTATTATAAATGGGCGGAGTATCTATATGAAAACAAAGTATTGGTGGAGGGAACATCAAAACAATTACAGTTTCCGTATGATTATAGAAGCGGTCAAAGAGATGTGACTGTAAACACGTATAGAGCTATTAAGAGAAAAGTGGATTTATACATTCAGGCACCTACGGGAGTGGGTAAGACTATGTCCACGGTATTTCCAGCTATAAAAGCTATTGGAGAGGGTTTGGGTGAGAAAATATTTTACCTAACAGCTAAGACTATTACGGGCTCGGTGGCTCAACAGGCGTTTAATACTTTGCGAGATCATGGTTTGCATTTTAAGTCGATTTCTATAACGGCTAAGGATAAAATGTGCGTTATGGAGGAGACCAAGTGTAATCCAGAGTATTGTGAAAGAGCAAAAGGGCATTATGATAGAATCAATGAAGCTATTTTTGATATCATCTCTAATGAATCAGATATAACAAGGGAAGTTATTTTAAACTATGCTACAAAGCACAATATTTGTCCATTTGAGTTTTGCCTAGATATAAGTAATTGGGTGGATGGTATTATATGTGATTACAACTATGCATTTGACCCAAGTGTGCGTTTGAAAAGATACTTTGGAGAATCATCAGAAAACAAATACATTTTCCTAGTGGATGAAGCACATAATCTTGTGGATAGGGCAAGGGAGATGTATAGTGCTACTATTGTAAAGGAAGATGTACTAGCAATTAAAAAACTTTTTACAGGCAAAGATAAGAGGATAACAGGTAATTTAGAAAAACTCAATAAAGTGATGTTATCATATAAGAGAATGTGTGTGGATGGATTTATGTTACTTCCAACCATTGATGAAATGTCAACTCCGATGCTTAGATATGTGGCGGCAATGGAAAAATATATGGAGGAACATAGTGAATACGATGGCAAAGATGAAGCTATGGACTTCTATTTTTGTGCAAAGACTTTTCTAAATACAATAGAGTTGTTAGATGAAAATTACGAGATATACTGTGAAATAGATGACAGAGGTGATTTTTTTGTAAAGCTTATGTGCGTCAATCCTTCAGGAAGATTAAGTATGTGTATGGAAAGTGCAGTAAGTACCATTTTCTTTTCAGCGACTTTGTTACCTGTGGGGTATTATAAAAAGCTTCTAAGCGGAAATGAAAATGACTATGCTATTTACATAGACTCGCCCTTCTCAAAAGATAATAGGCAGATTTTAATTGGAACGGATGTAACCAGTAAATACACTAGAAGAAATGATGCCGAATACGAGAAGATTGCAAGATATATTATAGAAACTATATCTGCAAAAGAAGGAAATTATATGGTTTTCTTTCCGTCATATCGTTTAATGGAAAATATTTATGAAGTGATAGACAGGATGAATATTTCCAAATTTTGTGATCTAATAGTACAAAATAATGGAATGACTGAGATAGAAAGAGAAGAATTCTTAAATAAGTTTGATGAAAATAACCCCAAGACATTATTAGCTATGTGCGTAATGGGTGGTATATTTTCGGAAGGTATAGACCTGAAAAATGATAGACTAATAGGAACTATTATTGTCGGGACTGGATTACCTCAAATATGCAAAGAGAGAGAAATTATTTCAGATTATTTCCAGGACCAAGGATTAAATGGGTTTGATTATGCCTATAGATATCCAGGCATGAACAAGGTACTGCAGGCAGCAGGAAGAGTTATCAGAACAGAAGAAGACATGGGTGTAATTGTACTTTTGGATGAACGTTTTAGGCAAAGTGGATATAGAGCCTTATATCCCAGGGAATGGGATGATGTGGAAAATGTGACGGTTGACCACATAGCTAGGAAAATTGATGATTTCTGGAATCGAAAGTCGTAGAGATATTAGGCCAGCTGTTCTTGCGTTCAAAATCAGAAAATTGCGTACATAGGTAAATATTCTATGTGGGTTTTAAGTGCCCACAGTATAGAGTATATTGTGATTCCCTGGGAAAATGTTTTAAATCACACAGGGCAACGAGATACGTTAGGTCTTATAATTATCTTTGTGGCGAGGAGTATTATAATTACGTTTATTTGTATAGCCATTAAGAAAGGTAGAAAAATAATACACAAACTAAGAAAAAACTAAATAGCCCTTTTACATTTAAGGTAAATGTGGTAAAATTCCTTGCGAGACTATGTTTTTTTAGATAGATAAGTCATTTAAAAACAATAAATGGAGGTACTTAGAGAATGGTAAGAAGAGTTTATGTTGAAAAACAGGCACCATATGCTGTAAAAGCAAAAGAGACAAAAGAAGAAATCAAAAACTATTTAGGCATCAAGACAGTAACGGGAGTTAGAATGTTTGTACGTTACGATATTGAGAATCTCTCAGAAGATACCTATAAAGCAGCTCTTAATACAGTTTTCTCTGAGCCACCTGTTGATATTTTATATGAAGAAGAGTTTCCATATAATAAAGAGGCAGATAAGGTATTNAGTGTAGAATATCTCCCAGGCCAGTTCGATCAGAGAGCAGATTCAGCAGTACAGTGTGTGAAATTTTTAAATGAAAATGAAGAGCCAGTGATTAAGACAGCTACCACATATGTTATAGAAGGAACTGTTACAGATGAAGAATTAGAAAATATTAAAACATTTTGTATCAACCCAGTTGATTCAAGGGAAACAAATCTTGTTAAGCCAGAGACATTGGTTACAGTATTTGAAGAACCAGAAGATGTTAAATATTTAGATGGATTTATTTCAATGTCCAAGGACAAGCTTAAGGAGTTATACTCATCACTTAATCTTGCTATGACATTTAAGGATTTTTGCCATATCCAGAATTATTTTAATGGAGAAGAACACAGAGATCCATCAATGACTGAAATCAGAGTACTTGATACTTATTGGTCAGATCATTGTCGTCATACTACATTCCACACAGAACTTAAAAACGTTGAGTTCGATGAAGGTTTTTATAAGAAACCTATAATGGATACTTACAATCAGTATATTAAGGATAGAACAGATATATTTAAGGGTAGAGAAGACAAGTTTGTTTGTCTTATGGATTTAGCCCTTATGGCAATGCGTAAACTTAAAAAAGAAGGAAAGCTTGAAGATCAAGAAGAAAGCGATGAAATCAATGCTTGTAGTATTGTAGTGCCAGTAGAGATAGATGGTAAGACTGAAGAATGGCTTGTTAATTTCAAGAACGAGACACATAATCACCCAACAGAAATTGAACCTTTTGGTGGTGCAGCTACATGTCTTGGTGGAGCAATAAGAGATCCACTTTCAGGTCGTACTTATGTATATCAGGCAATGCGTGTTACAGGCGCAGCAGATCCTACAAAGTCTGTTAAAGATACATTAAAGGGCAAACTCCCTCAGAAGAAAATTGTACGTGAAGCAGCTAATGGTTATAGCTCATATGGTAACCAGATTGGACTTGCTACAGGTCTTGTAAAAGAGATTTACCATCCAGATTATGTTGCAAAGAGAATGGAAATAGGTGCAGTTATGGGAGCAGCTCCTAGACGTGCCGTTATTAGAGAAACATCTGATCCAGGTGATATCATTATCCTTTTAGGTGGAAGAACTGGACGTGATGGCTGCGGTGGTGCTACAGGTTCATCTAAGGTTCATACAGAGGAATCTATTGAAACTTGTGGAGCAGAAGTACAAAAAGGAAATGCCCCTACAGAGAGAAAGATTCAAAGACTCTTTAGAAGAGAAGAAGTAAGTAAACTTATCAAGAAATGTAATGACTTTGGAGCAGGTGGTGTTTCAGTTGCTATTGGCGAGTTAGCTGATGGTCTTGATATCAACCTCGATATGGTACCAAAGAAATATGCAGGTCTTGATGGAACAGAAATATCTATATCAGAATCACAAGAAAGAATGGCAGTAGTTTTAGATCCTAAAGATGTAGATGAATTCATGCAGTATGCAGCTGAGGAAAACCTTGAAGCTGTATGTGTTGCAGTAGTTAAAGAAGACCCAAGACTTACTCTTAAATGGAGAGGTAAAAATATAGTTGATATTTCAAGAGCTTTCTTAGATACAAACGGTGCTCATCAAGAGACAAGTGTATCAGTGGATATGCCAGTGAAGGAAGAAAATTATTTCACACCAAAGGAAGTTAGTGATGTTAAGTCAACATGGATGAATACATTAGCTGACTTAAATGTATGTTCACAAAAAGGCCTTGTAGAAATGTTTGACGGTTCTATCGGAGCTGGTTCGGTATTTATGCCTCACGGTGGTCGTTTCCAGACAACAGAGACACAGGCGATGGTTGCAAAACTTCCTGTTCTTAAGGGAAAATGCGATACAGTTACAATGATGAGTTACGGATTTGATCCTTACCTTTCATCATGGAGTCCTTACCATGGTGCAATGTATGCAGTAGTTGAATCAGTTGCAAAGATTGTAGCTAACGGTGGAGACTTTAAGAAGATTAGATTTACATTCCAAGAATATTTCAGACGTATGTCAGAAGATCCAAAGAGATGGAGTCAACCATTTGCATCACTTTTAGGTGCCTATGATGCTCAGTTAGGTTTTGGACTTCCTTCAATTGGTGGCAAGGATAGTATGTCAGGAACTTTCAATGAGATAGATGTTCCTCCAACACTTGTATCTTTTGCAGTTGATATTGCAAAGGAAGGTGATATTATTTCACCTGAATTTAAGAAGGCAAATGATAAGATTGTAAAATTCGAAATTAAGCGTGATGAATATGACAAGCCAGTATATGAGCAGTTAATGAAACTTTATGACAAGATTCATACTCTTATTGGAAAGAAAGCTATCGTAGCAGCATATGCACTTGATTCAAAGGGTATAGCGGCAGCAGTTTCAAAGATGTCATTTGGTAATAAAATGGGATTTGAAATATTCGACAAATGCGTTTCAAAAGAAGAATTATTTGCACCAGCTTTTGGTGATATTGTGGCAGAAGTAGCAGAAGATATGATTTCAGTTGTAGAAGCAGAGATGGCTGATATGAAAGAATACTTCAAGATTATAGGTTCAATAAATGATACTGCATCTATAAAGTATGGTGATATCACTATTGATTTGGATGCGGCTATTAATACATGGGAGACTACACTTGAAAAGGTATTCCCAACACGTTCAACAACAGATACAGCAATTATTGATACTCCAGTTTATAGTGCTGGTAATGTATATGTATGTAAAAATAAGATTGCAAAACCTACAGTATTTATACCAGTATTCCCTGGTACAAACTGTGAATACGATAGTGCAAAGGCATTTGAAAGAGCTGGCGCAGATGTAATCACAAAAGTGTTTAAAAATCTTAATGCTGAGGATATTAGAGATTCAGTAAGCATATTTGAAGAAAGTATTGCTAAATCGCAAATTATTATGTTCCCAGGTGGCTTCTCAGCAGGTGATGAACCTGATGGTTCAGCTAAGTTTTTCGCTACAGCTTTTAGAAATGAAAAGTTAAAAGAGGCTGTTCATAAGTTATTAAATGAAAGAGACGGACTTGCACTGGGTATATGTAATGGTTTCCAAGCACTTATCAAGTTAGGACTTGTTCCAAACGGACAAATTACTGGACAGGATGCGAATTCACCAACTCTTACATTCAATACAATTAACCGCCATGTTTCAAAGATGGTTTATACAAAGGTAGTTACAAATAAATCACCTTGGTTACAGGGTGCAGATCTTGGTGCAACATATGTTAATCCAGCATCACACGGTGAGGGACGTTTCGTAGCAAGCGAAGAATGGATTGAGAAATTATTTAAAAATGGACAAGTAGCTACTCAATATGTTGATCCAAATGGTAATCCTACAATGGACGAAGAATGGAACGTTAATGGCTCATATTCAGCTATTGAGGGTATCACAAGTCCAGATGGTAGATGTCTTGGTAAGATGGCTCACTCTGAGAGAATAGGAGACTCAGTAGCTATTAATATTTACGGCGAACAAGATATGAAGATATTTGAATCAGGTGTAGCTTATTTCAAATAATATATTTGCCAATCGCAAATAATAATCTTTAAAAGCAACAAATAAGAGTCTAGAAAGAAAAATATGGAAGATTTAAAAGAAATACAACAAATCAAAAAGAGATTTTTAGATTTAGCAAATAAATCATACAGACAAAACATGTACACCTTTACCGATTTCATCGGTGAAGGTGTTCGTGGTTTACTCTATGAAATGCGAAAAGAGCTATCCTTTATCGGATATAAGGAGTTTGGGGGAAGTGAAGATAGTGAGAGAGTTATGGTACGATTTGGAAATGTAGATGAATTAGGATATGAGGAGGAATTTCCTATTTCTATCATAAAAATATCGCCCTTACTTGCTAAGTTTTCAGATGAACTAACCCATAGAGATTATTTGGGTTCTTTAATGAACCTGGGAATAGAAAGAGACACTATGGGAGACATTCTTATGAGTGGAAAAGATGCATATTTATNTTGTGAGGAATCCATTGCACCTTATATCATGGAAAATCTCAGTAAAATTAAGCATACCAGTATAGTATTAAAAATGGTTGATAGTGTAGCTGATATACCCGCAAAAGAACCAGAAGAAAAAGAGGTATTAGTTACATCACTTAGAGTCGATGGAATAATTTCAAGAGTGTATAATAAGTCAAGAAGTCAGAGTATCGAGTTATTCAGAGAACGCAAAGTATATGTAAATGGAAGAGTATTTGAAAACAATAGCGGAGTACTTAAAAACGGTGATATGGTGTCGGTGAGAGGATTTGGAAGATTTAGATATGTTAAAATAATTAGAGAAACTTCTAAGGGTAAGTATAACATTTTATTAAACATATATAGGTAAATGTGAAATCTCAGATGTCTTAGTGTGTGTTTCAAATGCAGAAAAGAAAAGACTTGTCAAAATTTATCCCCAATATAAGGAAAAGATTAATACATACCTTCAATACTATCAAATAATTCACTATCAATATCATAAGTTATACCATTATATCTTAATAGTGCTGAAGTAAAAGCAATTGTTGATTTTGTTCCATCTGTATACGTGATATAAATGGATCTTGCACCTGCATAGTTACCTAAATCGTCACTGCTAACACTGTGTATCGTTTCATCATTTACCGTTCCTCCTTTATTTATGCTACCTATGATTTCCCATAAAGAATATCGATATAACCCCAGGACCTGCATGAGCTCCAATGGTTTGGCTTACATATGAAATAATAACTTCCTTTGTGCCGAAACGTTTTTTTATTTCACTAGCTACAAACTTAGCATCTTCTTCGCAATCACCATGAGAAATCATAACCACATCGTTGTCGCCTTCATAATCAGCTGTGATTTTTTCCATGTAATCCACAAGTGTTAAAAGAGATTTCTTTCTGCCACGGGAATTGCCAACAGGAATTAAGTGCCCTTCATTGTCAACGTGTAGGATAGGCTTAATATTAATAATAGAGCCAACCACAGCAGTAGATTTAGAAACACGACCACCTCTGTAGAGATGGTTCAAATCATCTACAGTAAAATAATGACATATCTTCATTTTATTATCTTCAATAAAATTTACTAATTCATCAAAGGTTGCTCCATTTTCCATTTCACGAACAGCCCTATACAATAAAAGACCTTCCCCACAAGAAGCACATAAACTGTCAATTATTTTAATTTGTCTATCTGGATATTTTTCAATAAGTTCATCAGCCGCTAAAATTGCATTGCCATAGGAACTGCTAAGTGCTGATGAAAAAGCAAGGTGAATGACATCTTTCCCTTCACATAGATATTTCTCAAATGTAGTAGAATATGAGTCAGGGTTACAAGCCATAGTAGTAGGCATAATCTTATCTCTCATTGCGTTATAAAAATCCGGAAGGGACATAGATTTGTCGATTCCATAAACTACATCATTAATTGAATAAGGTAGTACAGTAACGGGAATGTTATGTTCGCTATAGTAGCTATCATCTAAATCACAGGTATTATCAGTAATAAGTATATAATCCTTCATAAGTCCTCCTAAATGTATAAAAATTTGATAAAATTATACTAACAAATTAAGACTATAATAGCATAAATATAATAGAAAGTCTATAATTTATAAATATGCAAAATCTATAAAAAAGCTTGAGTTTCCGCAGTTTTATCCACAACTGCGGATTTTATCAGTTTTACAATAAACAACTTTCAAAAAATGCCCAAAATATAAGGAATCCAGACTCTTTG